>Ga0326512_10000004_pt1 | contig 204144 bp, 255 predicted proteins | sample 1_2617_0518_D_FD_203652 | JGI IMG/M metagenome (GOLD analysis project Ga0326512, IMG submission 203652) | Bovine rumen microbial communities from UC Davis, California, United States - 1_2617_0518 | ecosystem: Host-associated > Mammals > Digestive system > Stomach > Rumen | place: USA...
ATAATGTAAAAAATATTAGCAATCCTTTTTTGGCCTTTCTCACTTTACTACTCCTTTACCAATTCCATTCATTATAGTCTACAAAAGAGTTGCAACTTGAAAAATCATTTCTTTTAGCTTCGTATTTAAGTGCTTGGTAAAAGTCATATAAACAAATACCCTTTGCTCTACAAACTGAATATGCATTCAGTAAGAAAACTTCAGTCAACCTATTTTTCCATCTCATAAAGTCATAGTAGCTTTCCTTACTTACACCGTTTTCCATAATGTACATTTCAGCTGAAGTATGATCCGCTAACATCTTTCTGTAATTCTCATTATTTGAGGTATATATTGCAGACAAAGAAAAGTAAGGTTTGTATAAAATATTTCCATTTGTTTTATCTATCATCGTCATTTTAACAACCACAATCCTTTCAAGAAATGCAAGAATCTAAAACCATCATATCTTTTATAATATGAGGTTTGAATTAATCTCTTTTTTAGATCTTTATAAAAAATGATGTCCTCAATATCATCATCAATTACAATATAGGTTCCTTCAAAGCGATTTCTTTCAATCCATTCTGCAATTTGAGTACCTCTACAATATGTTAAAATGAAATCTTTATCTTTACAACTTTCTAAACCTGAAAACTTTCTTCTTTCACAAAACTTTGATAAACTAGCTTCATCTATTTCCCAATTCGGAGGAATCAATTCTCCTTTTCGAGTAATAGAAATAATGTTAACTCCATACTTTTTGAAAAGGTCGTTTGTTTTGATCATGTTATGGCCTTTCTCTATTTCTTTTGGAGTACCATTTTCATTAAAACCGTATTTCCAAGTAGAAGATAAAACAACTTTTGCTTTTGTTAATTTACACAAGAGACCAATCCAAAAAAGATTTTGGCGATTTATCATATTTGACATATCGTAATAGTCTGAAGACTTTTCTGCTTTATATTTTTTAGACTTAAAGTAGCGAAGAGAATCTAATACTCCATCTATATCTAAAAAGATTAATCTTTCTTTTCCCATTCTAAATCCCTTGGTAAAAATGCGAAGTTTTGATCAAACCAATCCTTAAAAGGATAAATATCGAACGAGCTCCAATTCTTTGTATCGTCCGCAATATCTTCTCTCAAAGCTAAAATTCTGCTCCACTCTACATCCCAAAAACCTTCGTGTTTGTAATCTTTTATTTGTTTTTTTGAAAGATGATAATAAGCAATATTTGAAGGATCTTCTGAGCTAAAGGTTAAAAGTGGAATCTTTTTATTTTTGTATCTCTTTAAGTGCGATTTTAAGTAAAGTGTGTACTGCATTTTTTTACAATACCCAAAAAGTTTCAAATCTTGACTCTGTTTTTATTCCGTAGCGTGCTCTAACATAATCTTCAAAATCTGTAGGACACATTGCGTTAAAAATTTCGTCGAACTCACTATCTTGTTCCTCAACAATCTTTGGAAGTGTATTCTCGTTTTTGCAGATATTGCAATAGTTCTTATAATAATCTCTATACTCGTTTTCTATTTCTCTCATTGTATCTGTTGGAGTATTACAACGTTTTACGTTTGCTGCAATATCGATGCTGTCTAAAAACTTTTCTGTAAAAGCTAAATAAGCTTTACAATCCTCAAAATTCATTTTTTAGTCCTCCGTCAATACTTTAACATCCCCTTCTTTATATGCTTTGTAATCTTCTTGCATAAGTCTTATATTTTGAGATGATAAAGCTTCAAACCAGTACTGTACATTGTTCAGAATATCAGACTTCCAAAAAGAAGGAGTATTTTTCTGACAAGTTAAAAGTTTTTTGTAATCCAACTTTACATAGATTCCGAAATCTCCAATTCCACAACTATCTTTTATAAGAACTGCATCTGCAGAATCAAAATCTATATCAACTGGCTTACCGAGTCTGGATTCAACATCTTCTTTAACTTCGTTCGGGAAAGCAGCCCCTTCTAAATGATATTCTCTGCACTTAGTTTCCCACTCACTGAACATTGCGTGGCGGCTTCCATAGTAAGGATCAATTCCTTTCTCTTTTGCAAATTCCCAACTATCTACAAAAGTAGAAATGTAAACCCAAATGAATTCGGGCTTCCAAGTTTCTTCTTCCGAAACCTCTTTAGTATATAATCTAGCAGATTCGTCAAAAATTAAATATTTTGATAATTGCAAATTCGCAGCAGCTTCATTAGTTGAAGTATAAACTCTTTCACAATCTTCATATTGTCCAATCCAAACTTCATAAACTTTCATTTTAGTCCTCCAAAAAGGCTTGTTCGAAAGTCATTGCATCATCGATGTACATCTGCCAAGTTGATTCCAAATAACCTAAAGTGTCATCGTGAATATCGATTCCGTGTACATCGTCAATCTTAAATTGAGCTATTGCGATTTCAACACCGACGTTTTCTTTCATCAGCTTTTGAATATAATCCCAAACAATAGTTTTTCCAGTTATATTGTTTATAATTCCAATAAAATTCATTGGATACAAAGCGTAAAGAAAAAGTCTTCCATTTTTTTCTTCTGCAGTTACAAAACCTATATTTGCTACAATTTCGTGTGCACAGTTATAAGCTTCACTATCATGACTATTTATTGCATAATAACGGACAAAATAATCCATCATTTTTTGAATTGCAGTATGAATTTCCTTATCTTCCACTTTTCTTTCCCCACTGATAAGCTATTTCAACAATATTAGCTAATGCAAGTTTAGTCATTTCAAACGAAAACTTATCATCATTAGTTACGATCTGTGGCCAAATCTCTTTTTCAAAAAGTTCTGCAGACTCTTTTACTTCCCAATCCTCGCAATTCTCTTTTTCTGCATTGTAAAATGCTTTCCATTCTTTAAAAGTTTTCAAATCGGAATTACTTACCCTTTTCTTTATAACTTTCTTTAAAAGTCTCTCATTCAATTCACAATCTTGATCTGTAATTTTCAAAAGCTGACGAAGTCTTACAAATTCCCAAAAATAAGTCTCTGCAAAGGTGTCGTAAGTCATTTTTTCTTTATACTTTTCTTGAAAATCCTTGTAAATACTTTCGCATTCTTCTAAAGAGCGTTTTGCGGATTGTACATCGTAACCGGTAAAGCATCTCAAGTACTCTTCAAAATCTTCTTTTTGTTCAACATCTTTAGCGTACTCATTTAATGAAATCATTTTCAATAGTCCTCTGGTTCCTCGTAATCCTCATCTTCCGATTCCCAATCCTGTATATCCATTTCGTAAAGGTAATCGTAAAGCTCGTCAAGCATTTCTTCTGTAGGATCTACTTTTTCTTCTTCTCCATCTTCGTCAAGCAAATACCAATTTGCATCTACATTTTCAAGGTCCAAGTCTTCGTCCGGTGGATCTCCCGGATCTCCATTGCTGCGGTACATTGTACCTGAGGTGTACCAATAATCTGCTTCTGCATGAACATTGAGTCTGTAAGTTTTATCTTCAATATCCAGATAAAGCGCGTCATTATCATATGTAAGTTTTGCCATGTTTTTACTCCTCTATTTTTATTTTTATTCCTAAATCTTTTAAGCACTGAATGTATCCGTCTCTAAAACCTTCATCTCTTCCGGTTTCATATCCATCTTCATACTCTTCAGCAGCTTTAAGATCTTCTTCGCTGTCATAAACTCCAACAACACCACTTTTGTATCTATTTTCAGAATATTCTTTTACTTTACTATCGACAAAAGTGCTATCAAACTTTTTAGTATCGAGGTGCTCATTCATCTACAAACCTCTTCTCTGTCTTATATCATCTCTTTCGAGATATTCATATGCTTTGTTGCACCAATTTTGGAAGGTCTTATCTAATGATGCGATATTGTTTTTCTGAAAGCGAATTGCTTTTCGCAGATCTAATCTCATCTCTTTTGTAGATTCGTAACCATAAAGGTGTCTATCATTCCAACTGCTTTTGTGTTCTAACTCTTTTAGAAAAGCTTTGTTTGAATTTAAAGCATATCTCGCTAGAGAAAGTAATTTACGGTATTTTTCAATCGTTGTCGTATAATCTGCTACTGAGTTACAAGTTACTATATCGCGAGTATCCTCTAAGTCCTTTAATAGTTTATCTACTCTTTTCATAACATTTATAATATAGTTATACTTTTGTGATTTTTTACTAATTTTTTTTAAAAGGAGCTTTAAATGATTTTACAGGAAAAAAGGAGTATAGAAACCGGAAAAGATGCTGTAGACTTGCTACAAAGCGGTAAGTTAGCAGGACAGCTTGGAGGTAAAAAGTTTATACCGAGTTGGATTGTAGAAGATCCGAAAACTTTTGAAGACTTGGTTAATTTAACGTTAGACATACTTGGTAAGGACCCAAATATAGCTAGCGATGAAGTTATTCAGCTTTTAATTAAGTATAGCTTTACAGATCCGAACAACTGGGTAGATGTAATTCAGTCTAATAAAGATACGGTAATTGAGCTCTCAAAAGCTCTTGCAACAGGTTGGTTTAAGCAAGGTCCTTGGCAAGAAAAGCTTAACAAATTGCTTAAAAGTAAATTTAACTCAGCAGACTGGAGGGATCTCGAGCACGATATTCAGGATGCTTTTTCAAAGAGACAAGCTAAAAAAGGTAAGACGATTTCCAATACAAACAATCTTTACGATACTCTTTATGATGACGGTACCTGGAAGCTTTGCGTTCCAAAATGTTTTGAAGGAGATGTTGAATTAGCTTCTCATATTAAACCTTTTAAGGGTTATACAAAAACAAGATGGTGTACAGCAGCTCAAAAATACTACTATGATCGCTATACAAACAATGGAAAAAACAAACTTTATGTAATTCAGTATTGGAAAGATGGAGTTTATACCAAAGCTTATCAACTTGCTTTTGATAAAAAAGATCATATAGAGTTTATGGACAAAAATGATGAACCTGAATATGAATTCGTACGCACAGCTCCAAAAGAATTACTTAAAATGATTATTGGGGACAATCCAACTGATGAGTTATTAAGAGGTGTAAGCTTAGCTGAACTTTTTGAGCTTAGTGATGACGTGAATAAAGCTGGAGAAAAACTTCGGCTTACAGTTGTAGGATACGATAAAGATGGTTATGGAGTTAACAGAATTGGTGAAATTGTTAATTTTGGTAAAACTTTAAATTTAGGAGAAGAGTTGGTAATAGGCTTTGATAACCCTCAAGGTTATAAGCTTGAGAGTATTAACATAAACGGTAAGAAATTTATACCAATTGAAACGTTAGACATTCCTAATGTTAAAAAGGTATTTATAGAATACGGTCCTGTAATACCTAATTTTTTCCAAAAGATGGATAATCTTGAAGAAGTTGTTTGTGGGAAAGCTGAACATATATATGATAACTTTAACAATTGTAAAAAACTTAAAAAGTTTGATGCTGGTAGTATGCATAAAGAGCTCTACAGAAGTGTTAAGATCGAGGATTCGTTTAACAATTGTCCAGCTTTAGAGGTTGTAAACTTACGAAAAATTGCATATTACAAAAGTTTTGAAAACTGTCCAAACATTAAAAATGCAGAGATTAATGCAGAGCTAAGTCCTTACACAGATGGATTTGCAAAAACTGTAGAGCATCTTACAATAGGATGTAAAGAAATTACAGACAGTCTGTATCTTCAAGCACCAAATCTTATAGAGCTCGAAATCCTTCCAACTACAGAAGAGATTAAAGCTTGTGCTTTTGAAAACTGTGGGAATCTCGTAAGTGTTAAATTTCCAAAAGGTACAAAAGTAAAGGTAAATACAGCTGCATTCTTAGATTGCAAAAATCTTGAATTTGTAGAGAATATCGAAAGTATTGAAGGTAACCTTAAAAGAATTTTTGCAGGTTGCCCAAAATTAAAGTTTTAAAGGAGTTGAAAAATGAATAATATAAAAGAAGCTAAAAATACAACAGAGTTTGAAAACAAACAGAAAGCTTATGGATACTATCATTATACTGCTGATGCAAAAGCTCTAGAGCACTGGATTTATAGTTTACCAGGTGAATTAAAAGAGCTTGGTTTTAAAAAAATTAGAAAATACAGAGGAGACGATACTTATGTTCAAGCTGAATTTAGCATCGAACCTGCCTACGATACCGTAGGTCCTTATCAAAAGCAACTTTACCAGGATCTTTTTGATGAGCTTTTACCTATAGCAGAAAAAGCTTTTTCATGTTACCTAAATGATGAAAACTTTGAAGATTGGGAAAATTCAGATGAGAGTACTAAAGAAGCTACACTAAAAGATGTAATTATAAAAAGAGGCAAGTATAAGGAAGATTACTGGGAAGCTTTAAATCACTACGTTAACAGGCACCCGAAAGAATTAGCTATTTTTAGTAAATACATTCATTATCCAGATAGTAGTACTCCAGACCAACCATTATATGTTGCTTGGACAAAAGATGATAGAAATGCAAGTAGTAGCTACATTAGAAGAAATACAGTATTAACACTTAAATGCACCTTAGAAAGAACAACAGATGATATATGCTATTATAACATTGAATTTGGCAAGGATCGTTGGCAAGGAACAACAGCGAGTGAGTTAGAAGCTGATTGGGACGATTTCCTTATTAACAGTCTTGGATATGGTTTAGGTGCATAAAGAATAAAAAAAGCTGCTCGAAATTGAGCAGCTTTTTATTTTATTTACTTTCGTTCAATGTATAGCTTTTCACACTTCTTTAATTGATATGTTAATAAAACCACTTTCGTCGTTTTCAACAACTTCACTTCTCCACAAAAATACATCTTTTACTATTTCCAAAAACGATTCGTGTTGTTTATGAATAACATCGTAATCTAATATGTTACCTTCTCCATCGTCAACATTTACTAAAGTGTTAGCTCTATCAATACCGGACTCTAAATCACTCTTTACACGGCTACGGCAGAGCTCCTCGTCGTAAGAATCTTTAAAAAGAAGAATTACAAAATTTAAATTCTTTTTATCTTTTGCATTCAATGTAACGACATCGTATATTTGTTGAATAGCTTTTCTTGAAAGGTTTGTTGCAGAAAAGTAAACATCTTTTCCTTTAAATGCATAGTTTGCTAAAGTATTGTAAGCTTGCTCAAATACATCAATATTCATTGACTGGTCTGAAATGTCACCCGTCAACCTTTTTCTGATATCATCTAAGCAAATGTTTTTAATTTTAGAAAAATTTTTAGTATAGTATGTTGATTTACCTGCTCCAGAGATTCCAACTGGTATGTAGACTGTCATTGTTTTTTCTCCTTTGCCTCCGTTTTCTTATAAAACCATTTAGTCATTGATTTTTCAAAGAAAACGGAAGCGAGCAACTTTAAAAGCTAGTCTACAGGATTAACATCTTCACCACTTAACTTTGCTTGAGCTTCACTCGGCAAATCTGTAGTAAACTGTTTTCGTGACCAATAGTATTTTCTGCTACCGTCTCCGAAGTACTCATACTTAATTGGCATTCCAAGCTTTTGGCGTATTTGTCGTACATCTTTTTCTGTTTTATCATTTCCTTTAAGACCGTTGCAAATTGTACACAAACATTGTGCATTTTTCATTGCATTCGATCCTCCAAGGCTCTTTGGCTGTACGTGATCCCAAGTCATCAAAACCTCTTTATTGCAATAATCGATTGCATAAAAGTTTAAATGTGTTGAGTTTGGAGTCGCTGCGTGAGACTCAAGAGCTGCAAAAGAAGCTGAAATACCACAAAATTCGCAAGTCAGGTTTTTATGCAACCACAAAAGTCTCATTCGCGGGCTTTTTGCATTACAAGTCATTCCGTTTGGAAAGGTCATTATGTGGTCTACAATAATTGGTATCTCCGAGAGCTTCATTTTGATGAAACGTGTATATTTGGTTAAGCTGCTCGGAGTTGGATTTTCGTAAATCTCCAATTTTAAAAAATCTCCTTTTTATTAGTCCATGTAAGGCCAACTGGTGCAGCAACCACCGCAATCTCCACGACTGCAATTGTTACCTGTATATGTGCTTACTCTCTTAACCTTGCGCTTTGGCTTTCTCTCAAGTCCTACGCTCTGTCTGATCTGTTTTACCTTCTTATTTGTGCTACTCTTACGCATCTTTGTATCTCCTTTACACCTAAAATATAGGCTTTTAGCTTGTGAAAATTTCTAAAAAACTTCAAGCTTTTTTTAAAAAAAAGTTCTATTCATCCTGCGTTGAAAGAGCTTAATACAATAGTTGGTTCTGTATAATGTTTTGTTGTTCCGATTTCCTCAACTGTATACTTTTGATAAGAGCGTCTTTCAAAAGAAGCTTCGTTTTTGAATCTTTTTCCTATTTCGTAAGTGTGAAAATCTTCATCTAAGATGCTATTTCCATATTCGCACAAATCTTTTACTTGCGATAGGGATTCTGCAGCAACAATTGCACTATCGTAATCATCATATCCTACGTTTGTTAAATAGATCTTAAAAAGTTTGAGCATAAATAACTCCTTAATATAAATTATAGGTTTTTACCTTTAAGATTTACTTACTAAATAGAATGTCTTTTAGGAGATTGAAAAATGAAATTTTATTTAACAGAAGCTGATAAATCTAGATTTATAGAGCCTGTTTGGGATGAATTAGAATATGATCCTAGCACTGCAATGTCTTACATAGATCAGTCCGAAGATAAGTTTCCGAGTAGAGAAGCTATCATAAAATGGGCCAACAGTGGTGCAGCTGATAAGTATAAAATAGATTGGCAAAAGTTTGATCCTAAAAAGGGATCCTGGAGAGTTGAGGATGCAGCTAAAGATATAATTCAACCATATTTAGACTATTTGCAGAGTAAAGAAATTAAAAAAGACCCAAAAACAAGTTTCTCCAATAAAGAAGATTTTTTAATTTTGCACGAAAATGAAAAGTACTTGTTTGTAGGTGTACTTACATACGAAGGTGCTATTTACTGTGACAGTTTCAAATGCGGTGGAGCTGGAGCAAAATGGTGTATTGGATATGAAAAAACGGATAGGTATTGGGTTGACTATTGCATCAATCAGGAAAAAAGATTCGTTTTAGTTTACAATAAAAAAGTTTTTGGAAATGAGTTTAACCAAAAATACATGCTTGAAATTCGAAACTCAGATTTTTATGATCAAAGAGTAACATGTACGGGTTGGAAGCAAGACGATGATCCGGAAGAGACTTTAAGTACAAAAGAGTGTATAGAGAGTTTTGGATTTACTCAAGAACAACTTGCAAATTGGTTTGAAACTATTAAAGATAAAATAAAGGTAGATTCGGTTGATACTTTTTCAATGAAAGCTGTAATGAGTGGATCGAAAATACAACTTTCTGATAAAAATCAATCTGTTTACTTAAAAGATTTTGATTGCGAGGAATTTGACTACTGTACACTTCTAAAAAATGTAAGAATTGGTAAAGATGTAAGAGAGTTAATCTCAAAAGGAGAAGGTAAAGACTTACTTTTAACTAAGCTTACCATGGGACCCGTAGATAAGAAAGATCACGATACATTTACAAAAGCGATTGCAAAACCAAAAATAGTACTCCAAAACTACAATAGTGTTTTTATTCCAGACGTGTGGTTAAGTTCTTCAAGTCCGGAACTTTTATTTATGAATTGCAAAACAGTAGTTATTGGAACTTTACATTTACCTTTTAATTTTGATCCAGAAGACGAAACTTGCTCAGATATAAAAGCTTTAATAAAGGACTTTAATAGAAACTATACAACAGATGGATTACATTTCGAAAATTCAAATGTTACTGTTACATTAGGTGTACTTTTCTTCCCAAGATCTCATTATTGTAAGCAGTATCCAACTTGGCAATCAAATGGAGAAAATCCAAGTGCATTTATTACAAAATGGATGATAAAAAATGCAGTAAACGGAAGAGATGATACAGAGCTTTTATCAGGCTATAAAAGAGCTTATATCGATTTTGAAGGAAATAAAAAATACTTTGAAAACAATAGTTTCGATATTAGTAAGGTTGTTTCCGATGTACCGGATAACAATGGTAGAATTTATTGCATAAACGTTCCGGTCGGATGCACCGTTACATATAGTAAGCAACCAGATGCTGATGTAGTAATAAAATATTGCAATTTTAATGCAGACAGGTTTACAATGACAGAGGAAAACAAAACATTAAAAACAAAGGAATTTGGTGATTGGGCTGTAGTGTTTTGGAAAAAAGATTCTAAAACTTTACATATAGCTCAAAACCAGGGAGAACCTGGTACAACAGATTATTGGATGGTAGGAACTACCACTAGACAATTTGATTACGAGTCTGGCTGGCTTCCAAATAAAAAATGGACTTCTACAATTAAAGCACATTTTTCAAAAGATAAAGCAATTCAGTTAGCAAAAGAGAACGCAGAAAAAAGTTTAAAAGAAAGTAAATATGTAGATAAAGATATCGAACCACTTGGAAAGAAATTAAGTCATCACAGTGATGATGGTTTTATTGATTTCTGTACTGCAAAGGTTTTAGATGACCTAAACAAAGGTAATAAAAAGAAATTAAACTTTTACGAATTCTGGGATTGGGCTGCAGAAGTAGGTTCTAAAGATATCGTTGAACTCGTTTATAACGATTTCAAAAACGCTAAGCTAGCTAAAGATTCTGCTGTATGCAGATTCTACAAAACATACGAGAATATAAAAGATTTATCTTTAAAAGACCCTAAAAAGTTTTTTAAGCAGTATGGCTGGGCTTACGAAGATAAAATAAAAGATAAAAGCTTAAAAGAATCTGAAGATGTTATGAAGTTATATAGAGGAATTGTAAAAGGTAGACAACGTCAGTTAAAGACTGAAGGTACAGGTATGTGGTTCTCTTCATCTAAAGCTGTTGCTAAAACATACTCTGAAGAGGTTGAAACTTGGGAATTAGATACAAGTTTACCATTAAAAGCTGTTCAAATCTATTGTCATCAAAAAAGTTGGAATGAAATAAACACAGATGCGTATGCTCGCGAATACAAGAATTACGATATTATTATTTTTAAAGATATCGTAGATGTAGGTCCTTTAGTTTTGAATTACACTAAGCAAGGTGATAAGAGAACTCCAAAAGAAGCTTTTAAAGATTTTGCTGCGGATACAATTGTAGTAAATAATAAAGACTGTATAAAGAAGATTCAAAGAGAGAACTTTAAAGAAGGTGAAACAACAAATCCTAAAAAGAAACTTTGTAAAGAAGTCGAAAAGCTTGTAAATAAAGCTGTTAAAAAAACTTACAACGATACTACGAAACTCTCTCTAATGAACGATGGTGTTTGTATAGACAAATACGGAACAAAAGTATTTATGCTTTCTGGTGGAAGAAATGGTGATGGAAAGTGGAATGAATACTTACAAACACTAGCTCAATTTACAGTCGAGTTGATTGATATGCTTCAAACAACTTATAGTAAGGATGCGGATGTTTGGCTAGTTGACCTTAAGAACGATTGCGCTGATGATGTTTTCTATCCAGTATTCGGTTTCAGAGTTGGTGAAGATTTTGATGAAACAGAATCTATAGAATGGCAAGAGGGCAACAACTGGCAAGCAGATTCAGGAGAAGAAATACCTTTTATATATGATGAGTGCACGGAGGACTGGAACAATGGGAACTAAAAAAGAAAGAGATGAATATCCAAAGTTTACAAAAATACAAGCTTTGGAATGGGAGAACGTAAAATGCTGCATGTGCGGTAAAAAGGCACAAGATAAAGAAATATTTGATTGTATGGATGTCAATCTTAAAAATCGTTTCTATTATTGTACTTTTTGCGCGACAGTCTTTAGAGCAGTCTTAAAAGAAAGTGACTTTGGTTCAGAAGATTGGAACTCTTTAACTAATTTCTAGTATGAAGAATACTAGTAAAATGAGTAAACAAGGAATAGTTTGGGAATTTAATGGGAGTACAGCTACGATGTTAGAGTCTACAAAAATATTAAAAGAATTTGATACAAGCTGGATGAATGATGGCACAAACCTTGAAAATATTAAAGTAGAGGACCTTATAGAGGATAAATATTTAGACAAGGCTCTAGAATACTATGAATTGTTTGAAGAGCTTACATTGGTAGGTGATTATAAAAAGGCAGAAGATAGATCTAAAGAAGATGTTGAAAAGGATCAAAGAGCAATTCAATTACTCAAAAAATTACAAACAAATACTGATCCTGCTTTAGCTTACGGATTTATGCTTTACGACGAGTCTTCTATTACAAAAGCCTATTGGACAAAAAGAGTAGGAGATAGGAAAGATCCTCATACAAAGCAGCCTTGGTTTAAAAAGAATAAAAAGGCTGAATGGCTTTACGAGATTTATCTGTTTTTAACAGGGCAAAATCCAAAATTCAAGGGTAATCAACTTTACTATTATAAGTTTACACAGAGTACTGGTTTGTTCAACATAATGAATAACTTCAAAATGCATTGGAATATGTATGCACTCTCTGAACTCAACAAGTATATTTTTAAAAGGAATGCTAATGAGTATAAATCCCTAGGGGATTCTAAAAATGATTTTGAAATTACAACTGACTATTCAGAAGATGACATAGCTGATTTTTTGAATGTAGAGGATTTTATAAGATACTTTGCTAAGAAGGGTCCTGTAAAAGCAAATTCAGGAAGCTCTTTAGAAGGTTTAACTTGGAAGAAAATACTAGAAGAAATTATAAAAAATAAAGATGAAAGAGCTGTAAAACTCTCAAAAGTTCTTGGTCTTTCTGGTCAATCTGTACTTTACAAAGTAACAGATGAATTAAAAAAAGATATGAAAAAGTTTGATGTAGACCAAAACAGTTTTGCAAAGTACATATCAAAATATGAGACTGTTGCTTTAGATATCCTAAACGGAAAGAATACAACATTCTCCGATATAGAAGAGTAAAGAAATGTTAAAAGAGTCTACAGAAACATTAAAACACTTTGATAAACTGTATCATGGATCTCACTATGGAGAATTAAGAGGTGATGAAAAGCATAAATATAATTGTTTATATGTAACTCCTGTTTTTGCTTATGCTGCTATGTATAGCACCGATTCAGACTCAGAACATGGTTGCGTATTCGAAATGCAACCAGTTAGAGATTTAAACATTTTTGATGCTAACGATGAAAATGCTTTAAATGAACTAAAAGCAAAAGTCGAAGAACTCAATCCGGAAAATACTTTAGTAAGAAGAATCAAATGGGAAGATTTGAAAACAAAAGATTGGTCTACTGTTTGTTTTAAAAAAGATGAAGTAAGAGATGAATTGCTACTAAAAGCTGTAAAAGAATTAGGTTACGATGGTTACATAAATCACGAGTGGGATGAAAGTTGTGCTCAATTCTACGCTGAAGGTTTAGCTGGATGTGGAAAAGTTACAAATTCAATTTCTATTGGAATTTTTGACGAAAATCTTTTAGAGATTACAGATGAAAAATATTTTGACGATTATTCAGATGACGAGTTGTTTAACGAATGTCATCAAGCAGACGAGGATTTCTTCATAAACTTCTTACAAGATGGAGGTTATAATGATTTCTATTATGATGATACAGAAGAAGCTGCAAATTTTGCAGCTGAAAATCTACCATTCTTAGATGTGGATGAAGTTAACGATTTAATAGAAGATTATGCAAATTAAACTGTAACAACAAAAATTAAATCCTGGAAAAGTTTTCCAGGATTTTTTTAATACACTCTATAAAGCTTCAAACCAAAAAAGCTTATCATCATCCTTTTCTGGTAAACGTTTTACATTTTTAATGTTTTCGTAGAACTTTAGAGCTTTTTCGTTTGTTTTGTAGCAAAAGAATTCAAACGGTTTTGGAAGCTGCTCGAGTAAAGCTGCTCCAATTCCTTGACCTCTATAAAATTCTTCTGTAATCAGATTAGTCATTAAGTACTTACCATCTTTATTTCTACATTCAACCATTCCTGCAAGTTTACCGTTTACATCTGCATAAATAACATTTCCTGCTTCAATAGTTGCTGGCATGTATTCTGTAGGAAAAGGATTTTCTGGAGTACTTGTACGATTCATCAAATCGATAAGCATTTCAGTATCTTCTTTTGTAGATTTTTTAAAAGTTACGTTTAATTTACCGTAATAAATTCTAAAGTTTGGAAGCTTTTCTTTATAGCGAAGTAGTCCTAAATCACCACCTGTTTCTCCAAAATTGTAGAATTTAATACCTTTTTGCTCTTTCAAATATTTCAAGAAATTTACAAGCGAAACTTCTGCAATATAAGCATAATCGGTCCTTGAGTTTGCGTTAGACAAATCATAAGCCCAACCATCTTTCAAAACCAAAGTCTGGAAAGCAAGTAGTTTACCACCTTTTGTAAAAAGACCGATAGCTTGCAGATTTGAGAATTTCTTTTCAAAAGTGTAGTCCATGCAGTACTTGTAACGCTCGGAATGTTCTTCAAAGTGATTTGGATTTTCTTTATCGGCTTCCATCTTTACATTCCACCAGTCCTGATAAAGTTCTCGAGCTGCGTTCTTTTCTTCTTCTGTTTCAATATCTTTTACAAAAAGTTCATTATTTGTTGCATAATTAAGATAACGAGAAATGTGCTGATTGTATTTTTTAGAATTCTTATAAGTGCTTTTATTAAAGACTCTTTCTAAATCATAGCATACATCAAAAGTGTATCTACCGTTTTCTATTCTACCTTCCTCAATATCGTAAGCTGCTCGGACTTCTTCTTGAGCAGGAAAGCAAAATCTCTGCTTTGCATTAATCATTTATAAACTCCTCCAATTGCAAACTTTCTGGTTTATCTGTAATGTGCTTAAACATATCGTAACGTGTAAAACGCTTTGCGAATTCGTTAAACTTGTCATAAATCTTATCCATGTTTTCTACATAATCCTCGTGACGAGCTTCCGAAAGCTTTGTAAAATGCTGCATGTATTTTTCTTTATCTTCAGGTAAGCAAATAATTGTATAGTCAACAATTTTGAAAAGCTCTTCTGCAAGCTTTTCACTAATGTGAGCTTTTCCCGGTTCATACACTTCGGTATAAACAATGTTTGATACCCAAGCTCTGTCAATTACAACATCAAAACCTCTTTCTTTGAAATGCTTAAGCTCTTCTAGAAATTTGCTATAATCCTCATCTGCAGATTTTCCTCCACTTGTACTTGTACAGTGAAAGAATAGACAAGTCTTTTTGTCGTCAATTAATTTATTTACGCGATTTCTTGCGATTGTAGTTTTACCAGTTCCATCTGGCCCTTCAAAAAGTATAATCATGTATAAGAATATAGGTCTTTAAGCAGCATCTTATGCAAAAAATGTAAAAATTACTTTTGTTCAAAAAGTGGTGAAAGATTACCAACCCAAGTAAAGTAATCTATTAAGGTATTTTTAAGAACTTGAGTTAATTGCTCGTCAAAACCAAATCTACTTTGTTGCTGCTCGACTGTTTGAATAGCTTGTTTTGGATGCATTTCTGCAAAGTAAGATATAATGTCACAGCAGTATTCGCACAAATCGATCAAAGTCATACCTTGTACACCTTGTATAAAATGCTCAGGGTGGTGTCTATTAAAAGCGTAATGATGATCAAAAAATTTTTGCCATTTTTTCTTTTTTTCAAAATACTCTGGTGTACCATACTTAAAAATTGGTTCTTTATCCATCTCAATTAGCCAACCAATCTCTGGTTTTTTAAGTTTAGAATCGTCGTGATGCTCAGCTCTATCAGCTAGCTCCTCCGATAGAAAGTTTAGTTTTTCTTTTACAGCTTTTTTATGCTTAAAAATTTCGTTAACTGTATTAAGAGCAGAAGGATCTTTTATGAGCTGCAAATCAGTATCATACCCATCGATTATCTTTGGATCTAAATCTTTTGGTGTATAAGCATCTAAAACCGCTTTGAGTTTTCTATCGTCAGCCATAATAATCTAATTTAGTCCGTAAAATTTTCAGGCTGACTATATTTTTTCTTGAAAAGAAAATGAAGGTAAGTTTAATTAAATACAAAGTTACAATAAAATATTTTGCATTTACAAACGGTAGTAGTATTGACGATTACCGTAGTAGAGATTTGTACACTCAAGAAAGCGTTTATAACTCTTATAAGAAAGCTAAAAAAGAAGCAAAAAAGTTTTTAAAAGGTTTACAAAGGTCGGAACAAGAAATTCAGGAATGCTCTATAGAACCAGTTTTGTTAAGCGAAAGTTTAATTTAAGAAAACCTTTGCAGCGTGCAAAGGTTTTTCAAAAAAAGTTGTTTACTCACGAACAACGTAATATGGAATGTCAAAGTTTGGAAGTAGTGTTTTATGCATTCTCAAGCTACCATCGCTTAATCCGAGGTTGTAAAATTCAATACCCAAATTATCAAGCATATACTTTATTGTATTTACCTGAAAAATCTCGCTAAGATATTTATAGTCGTTCCTTGTAACACAATTACTTAAATCAAACGCCCATCCATCTCCGCGGTTGTAGAGTGTTCTAAAACCAAGAAGTTTTCCTTCCTCGTTAAACATTCCTAAACCAATAATATTATGCTCTTTTGCAAGAGCTGCGTCAGTACAATTCTGATACCTACGAATCATTGGTTCATCAAGCTCTTTTACAGTAATCCACTCTTTGTAAATTGTGTTAACCTGATCTAAATCATCTTTTGTAATCTCTCGAATTACAAGGTTATGACTTGTAAACCAATTAAGCCACCGTTTTACTTTATCTTGATACTTTTTGCTGTTTTCGTAAGATTCTCTATCGAAAACTTTTTTCAAATCATAAACAGTTTCAAGCCTTTCTTCAGAACCTTTTACAGGTGTTAAATAATCTCTTTTACCACATTTTATTGGAGCATCTTCTGAATAACAAAGTTGCATTAAAGATCCATCTGGTAATGTTAAAAGATCATAAGTTTCAAAATGCTCGAGCTTTGGTTTATCTCTATAGCAATAGATTGGTCCTAAATTAAAGTCATGAACGTTGCATATTTGCTTTTCCATTGTGTCCTCTATTTTGCTTGTTTTGTAAAAAACAATATAGACTTGTTTTTAAGCAAAATAGTAATAACGTAATCTTTTACCTTCTCCCATGGGAATCGCTAGGATAGCTTGAGAATATAGGCACTCGACTTCAATCATCGGTAAAGACGAGTTTGATGCTTGTGGTCCAATACCAGTGTTAAATGGAGTTTTTATTTTTTTAGGAATTAATCCAAAAACAGCTACGTGAGAAAGCTCTGTAATATTACCGTCTGTATCTATGTTTACGTTTGTAAGTCCTAAAAAACCTTCTCCACCTCCTTTTCCCTTGGAATCTTCGTCCTTGTATGCGTGTGATGATAAAGATTTCTTTTCATAATCGAAAGTAATCCATTTGCTTTGCCAAGCTTGTAAAAACTTTAGTACTTCGAAAGACCTATCGCAGAGAAAGAATAAAGTACAATTGTTCTTTCCTCCAATTTTTGTATCTTTATCTACTATTAATCCTCCATTATCTTTATTCAATGGTACACCTGGAGAGTCCAGACCTGTAATTTTTACAAACTGACGTAAAGCAGCTTCACTTTGTTTTGCATTTGAACTTACACATTGTTTTTCAAGGTCAACGAAGTCTTTAATTGATTTAGGATCTGGGTAAACTTTTACTACACCAGTATCCCTGTTTTTAGATAAGGAAGAACCTGATATTGGATCTACGTTTACACACTCTCCGAGTAATGCAGACAACGATCCATCGCCACCGGTTGAATAAGATACAGTTTTATAAAAAAGGTTTGTTGGAAAACAAGCATTTGGTTGAAACCATGCAGTTTTATATAAACTATCTATATTACTTTGAATGCTTGAATAGTTTTTTAATTCCATTAAAGGGTTCCTCCTCGAGATGGTGTATAAATTAATCTGTACGGAGAATCAGACCAATCCTTTTCAATAGCAGCTATTTCTTCTGCACCCTCTTTTTGAATACCTTCTTTAAAAGGAATATTTGAATCTGACCTTAATAAATCTCTAATAGATCCGATAGATAGTTTGACATGCGCTTGACATAATTGTACGACTTTATTCCAATCCTCGAATTCTACATCGTTAAAATCTCTAGACCAGCAAAGCCATCGGATGTTTAAATATCCAGATAAAGTAGAGTAACCTTTTGCAAAAAGACCTTTCCCTGGAATGTGTATTTTAGACAATTTCTCACGACGCATTAGGTTTTTCATTGTGTTTGCTATTGGCCAAGCTGTAGCTAATTCCGAGTATGCAGATTGTCCATTAGAAACACTTTCACCAGTAAAACCGGGAACAGGTTTATTGTAATGCAAACCTTGTGCATATCTATTACCTGCTGCAGCTCTTGTATATAAAGAAACATCTGTACCTAAAGCAGCTAAAGGACTTAAACCATTTAATGATGCAGCTCCTCGCTGACCAGCACTGCTTATCCAAGCAATTGCTTTATAAGCTGGGTAAGGCTCTGTTGGATATGGAATTAAAAAGTCTCCTCCCATTTGATGCGGTAAAACCTGCTCTTGAATTAAAGGAAAATATGTATAGTACATTCTCAAAGCAGGCTCTACAGCAAGTTTTAAAATAGCTTGTCTGTTATACTCAAGCTCTCTATCTTTGATAAATGGTTGACCGATAATTTGCATTATTTGATAATACTGATCATCGTCGATTGTAATGTTTGTATTGTTTGTAGCAAGTGCAGCATATTTAGCAAACGGAACAAAATCTGGATTCTCTTCAGCTGCATTTACATAAGTGTCGACGTTTGTTAAATCTAAAGTTTTGTTAAAGAAATCGAAACAAATAGCTGTTAATCCATTTTTAATAGTTGTTTGATTCGCTTCATCTAACGTAGATATTTCAGCCCAATTAATCTTACCTGTATAATTTTCATTACAATAAAAGATTTGCTTATTAAAAGCAGAGTTTATATCGTTTATGTAATAAAACTCTCCACTTTTATAAAAACGTGTATCACTTGTACAAATAGCTCTACCTGCGTAATTCCAAGCTAAAGAAAGCTCTTGAATATCATCTTGATCAATGCAAGTTTGAATATATTGTTTGATTTCCATACCTAAAATTAGGTACGTTTAAACTTTTGAAAAAACTGGGGTTGAATCAACCCCAGTTTGAAGCCTTAGTTAAAGTTTTTTCGTAAAAGATCTAAACTATTAAAGTATTTTGGATCTTTATAGAATTTACCATTTTCGAGTTCATATACAGTTACAAATCCAAAATTCGTAATTGTATACCAAACATTTTTAATACCTTTTTTACAAGCTGTATAGTAATCCATTAAACATGGTTCTAGATAAACTGCTTTTTCTACGTTTTCAAATGTATCAAGCTTTGCTAGAGTAGTTTCTTTAACAGGTCGTTGAATCTTGGTTTCGTTATCAGTTCGATCAAAATCTATACAAACAACATCCCAATCGTAACCTGTCGAGTATTCAAGATCCTCTACAAGCTTCCATAAACGCGGATCGTTTATATCGTAAAACCTTGAACAAGTTTTCGGATCGCTTGTAATAGAAAGTTGTCCTGCTAAATCTAAAACAAAACAACTTTCAGAACTTTTTATTACATAAAAATTTTTCACACTTTTGCTCCGTTTTTAGATTGTTCAGAAATACTCTTAGCGTAATCAGCTACAAGGTTAACTGCACTATCGAGCAATTCATTGTGCGTCAAAATATCCTGAACTTCATCGTCAATCTCTTTTCCAGCAACACCTTTCTTGTAAATGTTAACAACTTTCATATAATCCGAACTTGGAGCAAAATTAAGCTCTTCTGCGCGAGGTGCATGCTCTTCTTTCAACTCGTCGTTATAACCTTCAATTGTTGCTGTATATGACTTTATAGAGCTCAATTCCTCTTCAATGTCTATTTCGTTTGTATCTGCATGGTTGAACTTCTCGTGATCTATTGTAATTTTAATACCTTGCTCTTCCAATGCATCTAAATAATCTGAAAGAATTTCATCCGAGTAATTAAATTCCTCTGTAGCTGTAATAGTTGCGAGCAATTTAATAAAAATTGGTGCAATAAAATCCTTATGCTTTTCTTCTTTGTTAAGAACAAGTGGTCCAGCTGCCCACGCTCTACCCTTGTCAGAGTAAGCCTTTGTAAGCAGTTTCCAATTAGACTTATCTCCTCCAACAGCCTGAAGTACTCGCTTGTTTGCATCTGCAAGAGCTTTAGCTGTTATTCTCTTTTCTCTAAGTAAATCCAGTGTAGCTGTAAGTAAATCCTCAGCGGTATTGACATCTTCCATATTAAAAATCTCCTACTTATGTTTGTTAAAAAATTATAGAACTGTTTCACTTGAAAAAATTCATGAATAACTAATTTTTAGTATTATGGCGTCAAGTGACAAGAATACAGCAAATGCAATAAATCAGTTATCTAATAACATTACAAACGCAAGTAATGAAAACTCTGCAGCAATAAATGATGCTGCAAGCGCTATTGTTAATGCTGTACAAGATTTAGGTCAAGGTTTAAAATTAACGGATAACCCAGACGCTGAAAAAGATAATAAAAAAGAAAAAAACGACAAAAAAGAAAAAGATTTAAAAGCTCAATTAGACGGTTTGCGTATTTTTGCTCCAGAATTAGCTAATATCGTTGACGAGCTTTTAGAGATAAATTTAAAACTTTTAAAAGATACGGATAAACAAAATAACAAAAAAGATAATAATAAAAAAGATAAAGAAGAAAAAACCGAGTTCGATACAAGTGCAAAAGAAACAGATAAATTAGCAGGTGTAACTGGGATTGCAAACATAACTGGTGTAGGTTTTTCTATTGTAGGTAACTTACTTACAGACATTTCAAATAATTTAGCAGAATTAAAACTCGCAATCCTAAAAGGCCAAGTTGGCGAAAGTGACATGAAACAGTCTGCTATTTCAAACGAAAATAAACTTGGTAAAGGTGAAGCAGAAGGTGAGAGTAAAGGAGATCAAAAGTCAAGTAAAGGTAAACTTGCAGCTTTCTTCCAAGGTATTGCAGGTCCATTAGAGTCTGTTGCAGGTGGACTTTTGATGATATCTATAGCATTCGCAATTTTAAACACTATTAAATTTACTCCTGAGTTAATGATAACTATGATGAATTTAATGGCAGTAATGCTATTTACCTTTGTAGCATTAGCTGTAATTAACGCAGCTTACCTTGCTGTGCAAAATTTATTTGATGTAAACGGTGAAAAAGATGGTAGTATACTCAATATAATTAAACAATTTGCAATCATGGTAGGTTTAACTGCAGGAACTTTACTCTTCTGCGGTATACTTGTAAAAATTATACAAGATCAATTTGGACAGATTTTACTTGGTTTACTAGTCATTTTTGGTACAGCTTTTATAACTTTACTTGGATTAAGCTTATTAGCTAAACTAATGAAAGGTTCCGTTGATGAGCAAAGTCCGTTGCAGCAATTTGTAAAACTCTTTACACAATTAATTATAACTATTACAGTGCTTGCTTTGCTGTGCTTCTTCTTACATGACATAATCAACCAAGGTTTGATGTACTCAATGAGCATTTTGTTTACTGCAATGTTGATGATAGGTGTTTTAACACTTGCAGTAATACTTTTAAATCAGTCAGGTGTAACAGCTGAGCAAATAAATGCTTTTAAAGGTTTAATGATTGTTACAATTGTATTGATTGGTATTTTAGCTATTCTTACAATTATACTTGGTATTATCCCTGAAGATATTATTCAGCAAGGTTTAATTGCAACTGCTCTATTAGTTGGATTGGTTGTACTTTTAATTGGAATGCTCGCGATTGGTATAAAAGCTATACAAAAAGTTGAAGAAGAAAAACTTTGGGCTTTAATGGGAATTTTAATTGTAACGACTGTTATGATTGCTATCCTAGCTGTACTAGTAATCGTACTCGGTTCTATTGAGCTATCTACTATTATACAGGGTATGATTGTACTCGCAGCTTTAATGGTGATACCTTTTGTTGTAATTAAAGTTATGTCTAAACTTGGCCAACAAGCTGCGCAAATGGTACAAGCTTTACTTGGTATTGCTGTAGCTGGTATAGTTACTCTAGCTTTGGCCGCGGTCGGATTCCTTATTGTATCTATCTTTGCTGATTTTACTTTAGCTCAAGTACTTACAGCTGTAATTGCTGTTACATTAACTACCATGCTATTGATTGTAGTTGGAGCTGCTGCTTTAGCTCTTGCAGCATTTGCAATGCCTCTCGTAATGGCGACTCCAATGGCTTTACTTGGTATTGCTACAGCGAGTGTTTTAGCTATAGCTATTGCAGGTGTAGCTGCTTTACTTGCCGTAATACTCAAACCAGATGTAGCCCAAGCTGCAATTGCTGCTGCATCTGCGATTATACTTACAATAACAGCTTTACTTGTAGTCGGTGCTGGTGCACTTGTACTCGCTGGATTAGCGATACCTGTTATGATTGCATCTGCATTAGCCTTAACTGCAATAAAAGTTATTGCAAAATTATTAATTGGTATTGCAGCAACTGTAGCAGGACCAATCTTATTTGCAAGTTTATTATTACAAACCATTAACATGGAAGCTTTTCAAACTGGAATTAATGCAATTGACGAAATCATTAAAATATTTACCGGAATGGTCGTAGTCATAACAGCATTTGTTGCGATTGGAGCTGCACTTGCTTTGAATCTTGCTATTTCTGCTACATTGTTAGTTGGAATCGTTATTTCGTTAACCGTATTTGTTATATCGTTTAAAGCTGCGGCTGCTTTGTGCAATTTATTACCTGAAAATCCAGCTGGATTTGAAAAGATTGGAAATGCAGTTGTTAGTTTAAATAACTTCTCAAAAGCTGTAAATGCTTTTACTGCTCCAAATCTATTAAAACTGATTGCGATTGATTTCACTTTAGGTTTTGTTGCAAGATTTGCAAAACAATTGGCTAAACTCGGGGACGATGGTACGATAGATAAAGTACAAAACTTAGCTACAGGTTTAGCTGAATTAGCAGGTCAAGCATCTGGAATGAATGAGTTAGCAGCTGCTATTCGTTCTGTAGCACAAGCAACAACAGAGCTTAACGAAGTAAACGCTCAAAGTAAAATATCTGCAGAAGCTTTAAGTGGTCAAGCTTTAGGCCAAAAAGAGATGTTACAAGAAATAAAAGAAAGTGCTCCAGTGGAAGATGGTAATGGAAAAATCTTTGAAGAGATGCTTACAATTTTAAAGAGTCTAAACGATAACATGACTGAGATTAGATCTAGTTTGAATCACTCTGCAGATATACAAGAGAAGTCGATGAGACTTTCACAAGGTAAGACACAATTTATGCAGGATTAGCGATTTAGCATAATACCCGTATTTGGTATTTTATCTCCATTTTTAAGTAAAGTTCCAATAGTAAACTTTCCAAGATTTTCTCCAAACTTTTCAGTAGCTAGTTTGTAAGCTTCTTCTTCGTTTTCAGCTTCTATTTTGCGGAACTCCCCCGAGTTGTAAAACCTGCAATAAAACTTTTTTAACTTCTTTTTAGAACCCATTTTCAAAATCCTCAATATCCTCTTTTTCTGTTTGAGGTAAGTCATCAACCTTAGCTGTACCAGATACAATATGAATCGATAGCTCATCCGGTTGACTTCTTAAATAAACTCTTAAAAGATTTTTATTGTCACCTTCTTCAGACTCTACATCTGGAAATTCCAAAGAAGCTGTATTTAAACCAGATAACTTTAAAAAAGCTGTACAAATGTTTTTAAGTCCTTCGAATGTATCTCTTGTAATAACTTCTGCAAAATTGATATTGTTTTCGTCCATAACATTATTAAGTGTACTTGTTAGAAACCTTTAATCTTCTTCCGAGATAATTCCATATCCTCCATCTACCATTTCAATAGCTTCTTCAAGAGAATCGCATTCTGTAACATCCCAATTACTTCCATCGTATTCTTCAAGAACTTCTTTTACAACTGTTGGATTTAGGAAAATATTATTGCATTTACCGCAGTCAGGGTAATCAGGATTGTTTCTTTCGATAAGATACATACCCGGACACTCTTCGTAATCTTCGTCATAACCTTCCTGAATCATTGCAACCCACCAATTGTTTGTATCAGGACAAATGTAAACCTTCTGATAAATGTCGAACATTTCAGGATTTACTTTCTTTGCAAAGTTTGTGATATCTGTATATTTACCAAATTCAAGTTTCATAGTTTCTTACCTCTCTTTTGTTTTAGAAATACTTTTCTGTTGGATGCTTTGCAGCATACATTACCTTTTTAAGGTAATAATCTCCATTCTGTTCAAAAGGTTTTTTACCTTCTTCCAAAGGCTGAATGTTGAAAATTACCCAACCTTTTTTTGCGTACTGCTGAGCAAGGTTATAGGCTTTTGCTTTTGAATTCAAGCTATTGTAAGCAGTAGCAATTTCCTTTTCTGCACCTTTGTAACTTTTGCGGAACTCTTCAATTGCATAATCGGAAGCATTCATCCAATCAAAACTTGCTTTTGATTCTTCCAAAATCTTTTTTACTTTTACAATTTCGTTTGCAATTGCTTTTTCAAGCGGCTCAACGTTTACAGAAACTTCAGCAAACTGCTTGTTTACTGCAATGATTCCCTCGCGGTACTTTTCAATTGTAGTCATCAAATCTTCGAGCTCAAAACCTTCAATTCCACCGTTGAACTTATCGCCAAGTGAATAAGCTTCTGTTTTGCTCCACATTTCCCAAGGAGCATCCATTGTAAGGTCTGTAAGACCAGCTTCCTTCATTTTAGGAAGATAATCGTAACGAAGACAAATAAATGTTCCGTATTCTGAACTTCTGTGCTGTGAAAAAGGAATTCCTTTGTACATCCACATCGTAAAGCGACTACCGTCATCTGAAAAATTGTACTGTGGAAGATACTTGAAACCTTCGATGTTCTTGATTCTGTTCTCTGTAACTGATTTAATCATTTTCGTACCTCTTTGTGATTAAAATTGAACACTTATAATATAGGCTCTAAAGGTTGAAAAGTTTCCTTTTTATCTATAAACTAATTTGTATATGGCAATTAAGAATATTGAAAGAACAGAAAATCAGTATAGTATAGAAACGTACCGAGCACACTCTGGAGAGTTTATAGGTGTAGCTGAAAATGATTTAAAAAATCCGTGGTACACTAAAGCTTTAAACAAAAGGTTATATACTGCAAAAGTAACAGCAATTACGTTACTGGAACCTTCTATAAGAACAACTCCCGCTCAACAAGATGCTTTAGAGGATTTTCAAAACGATTTGTTTTGGTCATCTTATGATGTTTTAAAGTGAGCTTTTTTGGAAAAAATTTTATATAGAAATCCTATATTTTTACTGAAAAGGAGGAGGTCTACAAGATGTTCTACAGTAATTGCTTATTTGAAGCTTTAAAAGCTAAAATTAAAGATCCAAAACATGTAGAAATAATTCTGGTACCTCCGAGCTTGAATCATGGTAGCTTGCATTTTTTCTGGAAAAAACAAGGTAAAATTTTTCATTTTACAAATAAAAATTTAAAGAGAACTAAAATTTGGTTTAATGGCGAGATTAAGCAGTACGATATGAGGTCTTTTGTAGGCTCTATTTTGTGCAGACTTCAATCAAAAAACTACAGCATTAAAAAATGTATAAGAATAGCTAACAACCTTAAATTAAACTTATCAGCTGATGAGATAAAGGAAGAGCTTGAAGTTTAAAAAAAGTTTTTTAACGACTCTTCCTTTATAAAAGAAAATTACTCACTTTTCTTCTACAGGTTCCTCTTCACTCTCTTCTTTAGTTTTAGGTTGCACTTCTTTATCGAACTTAGCATGTGGCTCAAAACCCTGTAATGCTTTTGTTGTACCTGTTATAGTGGTAAGAACACCTAATAGTAACGCTACACTTCCATAAAAAGACGTATCAAAATCTGGAATACAAGGAATAAAATGAGCTGCAATTCCTGCAAGTATTACAGCAACAATTACAATTGCATCTATTTTTAATGCATAAGCCCATCCCCATCTTGTAGAACTTATGGTTGTTTCGTTGTCTGCGATCTCTCGGATTGTTATAAACTTCATTTTTAAAACACCTCTCTTAGTGTAATTAGTTTTTTGAAAACCTGTAAAAGTATCTTATTAGGGTATGGAAACAGTTTGGATTTTACTTGTAAGGTCAGAGAAGACTAGATTCTTGTGGGAACCTTTTGCTTTTACTTCAGAAAAAGATGCAATTAACTTTTTTGAAAAAAACAAAACATATGTCAAGCGGAGTCAAGCTCTGATAGACGATTTGAAGGAACAATGTATTGGAAGTACACTTGGTATAGAACCTGTTAAAGAAAATTGGTACAGTACGTATACTTTGGTTGAAAAAAAGATTCAAACATTAAGTTGAAGGGTACCTTTTGCAGGAGTATTTACAGTGTACTCCTGTCCGTCCATTTCAAGAACGAGCTTTGAGTTAAGACTCACGTTAATAAATGTTGAAGAGGAAAGTACTTGGCCTACAGTAACATTCTTCTGAACTCCTGGCTTCTCTTCGTATTTTACAGTTCCTTTTACTGACTTTAAACTATGTGATTTCAATACTAAGAATTAGTGGTTTTTTCTATAATACTTTGTAAATGTTAGTGATTCGAGATGAGCAAGTAATAGCTTCTATTTACTTAATTTTTGGATATCGTAAAATCGCGGGATCTTTTTTAGATTTTTTTAACCAGGTTGCAAAAGCTGTATTTGCTAGCTTCGGTATTTTTTGGTATCATTCACTAAAAGTTGCAAAAATTGCAACCAAATATCCAAATTATTTTAAGTTAAGTGGAAATCTTTTAACTGTGTTAAAGGATCAAAAAGAAATGTATGAAGCATTTCTCGCAACTCTACCTTCAGATGCAAAAACGGTATTAGCAACTGTGACAAAAGATTTATGTAAAGGTTGAAAAAAGGAGACAAGTATGTTCGATCAAAAAGATAAAAATGATGGAGGAGAAATTGTACAAAAAGCTCCTCACTATCAAAACATTCCGTTGGTAGATAGAAACGGTAATGTAATTGAGCTTGAAGCTTGGGAAATTATTACATCTATCCTTAACTACTTGCATTTGAATCCTAGAGCTTCTTGGGCAATGGGGGACGCACTTAAATACGTACTTCGTTGTGGAAGAAAGTTTGGTGATGTAAAAGCTAAAACAAAAAGTGAAAAAGCTATTCAGGACCTACGCAAAGTTGCTTACTACATCAACAAAGTAGCAGACTGGTATGTAGACGAGGAGGAAGTTAAAGATGAAAAAGCTGATATTACTGATATTGACAATATTGCTTCTAAGTAGCTGTTCAAACAGAATTTCAATTCAGCCAAAATCTACTGAACAAGTAACTGGAAAGGAAACTGACTTTATAAATCTTGTTGAAATTACATCTACAATTGTAATGGATAAAAATACAGGTGTTTTGTATGTCAGAGAAAAACAGATCACTCATGGAAGCTTGAGTATCTATACAACCTTTCCAATTATGAAAGCAGATGGTACTTGTTTAACATACGAAGAAGCTCAAGCTAGAGGAGGCCTGAAGTAATGCAAAAAATTTTTATATATGAAATCGATAAAGATGATCGATTATCAAACTCTTCTTTTTATAAAGAAAAAGAGTTAAATGCTTTGTTACAAGATGGTTGGACAATACAAGATTGGAAAGTAAATACAATGTTTAGTGGAACACTAAACGAAAAGATAGTTACTCAGCTTTTGCTTTTTAAACAAACTAATCAATTTAGAAAGCTTGACGAGTCAAAAACAGCAGCAATTCAAGCTGCTGACAACCTTTCTAATTTCCAAACAATTGGAAGCTCTTGTACAGAAAACACATTAGATGGTTTAGTATCTTTCACTAAGCAGTAACGTAAAGGAGTGAAAAAAAAATGGAAATAGAGATGAAAGCTCCTTTAAATGCAGATCAGTTAGAAGCTCTTTTAACAAAAGAAAAAATAAAAAATTATACATTCTCTAGTCAACGAGAACTTTTAATTAAATCAGATATATACTACTCGTTTGGTGGCGAAAGACTTAAAAAACCAAAAAACATAGTACGTATTAGGGAAGAGAGCACTTTTGATTCAATAAAGATTAATCAAGCTAAGGCTTTTGCTTTGGAAGTAAACGATCGCAATATCACAACAGGTGTTATAAATCTTTTCACGTTTGCATGTAAGTACTTTTTTGACTTTAGGGTAAATCCTTTAACAAGTAATTCAAACTCTTTTTTAACTATAAAAAGAAAACACACAGATGAGTTTGGAGTAGAAACAAACGATGAGAAAGAAAGTAAAGTATCTGATAAAGAAAGCTTATTTGCATTATTAGGTATAGTAAACTTCAAACCTTATTTCGAGAAGATAAAACGCTCAATTTCTTTTTACGCAGGTGAAATGCATTTAGAGATTGTAAGTGTAAATGCATCCGATGTTTATCTTGAAATTGAGATTTGCATACCAGAAAAAGATACTTCTAGCGCTACAGTAGAAGCTGCTCAAAAAACTATTAAAGATTTTTTTAAGGATGCACTCGGTATTACAACTTTTGACAGTAGAAGTTGGGCAGAAATAAGCAATACTTAAACTTTTGGTAAAAATTCTTTTTAACTTTAAAAAAAGCACTTTTCTTGGAAAGTGCTTTTATTTTTGAACCTATATTATGTTCGTGGGTAGGTACAACAAGGAGGTACGAAAGAATGGGAAAGGTACTAACGGACAAGGAGCAGTGCTATCTCATTAAGTGCTACCAAGAAGGAAACTTATCCGCTATGGATAAATTGGTAGAGGCTAACCAGGGATTGGTATGCAAAATTGCAAACAGGTTTTACAACATACATAAAACACGACTTTCATCTGTCGCAGATGTAGACGATTTTATATCAGAGGGAAACATCGGACTGATGAGAGGTATTCAAAAGTTTGATACGACTAAAGATGTAAAATTTAGCACATACGCAGGTATTTGGATTACGCAAAAGTGTAAAAGGTTTGTTCAAGAGGTGTACAGTTCAATACACATTCCTGCTGCAGCCTTTGCAGAAGCTATTAGAAAGCAGTCTTTGAAGGAGCTTGGAATAGACTGTACACTGGAATCTTCAACTGTAGCTGATGCTGAAAGAGCTTTGTATGTTGTTTCTTTAAACAAGCCAGTCATAAAAATGGATGGTATAGATACAGAAGTATTAGACTACATTGAAGACACTCGATTAGTCTCTCCTGAAGAAGAAGCAATACGAAACGATTGTAGAGATCTACTACAGAAAGCAATCGACAGGTATTTGACAGACCGAGAAGCAAGGATTGTTAAGCAACGTGTAGGCTGGAATAGCTTGGTTTCGGAATGCTCAACATTGCAAGCAATTGGCGACGAGCTTGGTGTTTCAAAAGAGCGTATTCGTCAGATTGAATTAAAAGCATTTAAAACATTAAAAAGAAAAGCTTTAAAAGAAGGTTGGGAAAGCTTTTTGGAAGATTTCGATTGACAAGAAGATTACTTTTAGTCTCCTAGCTCAAGACTATATTCATAAGCAAGGAGACTAAAAGATGATTAGTGTTAAAGTAATACTCATTATATCTGTATTTGCTACAGGTTTCATCGAGTATGTTAAGAACTTCCTTCCTAAAAATCTTAAGGAAAATAAGATTTTCTTGACAATTTTCTCTGGTGTAATTTCTGCAGCTACAGGTGTCGGATCTGTGTTTATTGCACCTGTTCTCGGATTTAATGTCAATCCGACTATCACAAACATTCTTATTTGCGGAATCGGAACGATTGGAACAGTTCAGGTAAGTTACGAAGTACTTTTGAAGACGTTTAAGGCCGTTGTAGAAAAACTTAAAACAAAGGTTTCTATTAATGCAACAGTTGATCCAGATCAGCTAGCTGAAGAGATTGTAGATAAAGTACCAGAAACAATCGAAAGTGTTCTTGAAAAGGTTCCGCTTGGAACTGATGACTTGAAAGAAGCTTTGAATAACAGTAGCAGCGAAGAGTAAGTTTTTCTAAATCTTTTTTACAAGCAAAAGACCTCCTTTTTAAAGGAGGTCTTTCTTTTTTTAAAAATTTCAACAGGTATCAGAAAAACTAATTTTCCTTAAAAGGAGTTTTTAAATGAAAATTTTCTTAAGGAATTTTATGATCTTTTGTGTAGGTTTTACAATCTATCAGTGTTTAGAAGGTTTGTGGAAGTATTTTGGAACTGCTACGGGAGCAGAAAGCTTTTGTATGGGTATTCTAGGTGGTCTTTCGTTACTACTTGTAGGTGGACTTAACAAAGTTTTTAAATGGGAAACACCAATCTGGTTGCAAGCTTTAATTGGAGGTTTTGGAATACTCTTTATGGAGTTTGTTACAGGTTTGCTTCTTAATAAATGGTTGTGTCCTTTACTTAACAAACCTTTAATTTGGGATTATTCAAAATTACCGGGTAACATACTTGGTCAAGTTTGTCCGCAATTTTTCTTAATTTGGATAGTGTTAGCTGTCGTATGTATCCTTTTAGATGATTATTTAAGATGGAAAATGTACGACGAGGAAAAACCTCATTACACTTGGTGGTGGAAAAAATAGAAAAGCTTTAAAGATGTTGAATTACTGTAGTACCCTCAGGTACTACAGATCAACAATTTACACTTAACTTTGAATTAAAATAACAAGTTCCTTATCGTTGTTTGTTTTTGCTCTTTTATTTTTTACCAATTCATTCTGCATTGGATTTTCAACACCCCGATTTTTAATTGAATTTTCTTTAACTAAATTGCAATAACAAAGCTATAATATACATTATGTTAAAGATAAATAGAAGATCAGCAACAATTAATGATTTTTTGAAAATGAAAAAGCTACATCCGTACGATACTTGGCGTGGAGTAGCGAAGACCGAGAATTTCGGTTTAATGTTCGGGGCTTCAGCTGCAACATTCCGCGCAATGCTTCAGCGTTCATCCTTTACAACAAAAGACTGCGACGATTACATCCGATTAACAAATTCAGAAGGAATCTATAAAGAGATTTGTGCAAAAAAGGACAAATTCATTCGAGAAGATGGTGGAGTTTTCCGAGAAGATGTTGAGTGCAAATACATGGCTGTAGCTACAGTAATGCGAGAGGCATTCTTGGACGGTTATCCAGGTCTAAAAGAGCGAATTGCTCGAGAGCATCAATTTGCAATTGAGCATTTTTATACACGAATGTGGTATGGTTGTGTAAGATGGGCTCCAGAGCTTGCTTACATGACAATTGATCCATTTACTTTAAAGCTTCGAAAAGATTCTGTAGATAAAAAATACTCAAGTCTCCTATTTACACACTTAATGAATAACGCGGCTAACGCAGCTGTACAGTCAGGAGAAACAATTTTTATTTATGCAGGTTGGATTAACGCAGAAGAAAGAATGAAGTTGTGGAATCTTACTTCGAAAATTTTTAATACAATTCACGACTCTCTCGATGCGTATGTTTGGAAGCCAGAAAAAGATTTGATGAAATCTTTAATCAATACTTGTGTACATGATAAAATTCGATATCCGCACGAAGGTGTTTTTCACTTTATGGAACCTGAAATTTCAGATATTCGAGATTATGAGCATTTAACAGGTTACAAAGAAGGTGAATTTGACGGTACTCAAAAGATAAAAGGACACTTTTATAAGCATGGTGAAGAGGAAAAAGTTTTACCGATGCCAGACGCTATTAACAATTACAATAAAATTATGAAGCGTGATATAAAGTGGAAAGAACTTGAATTTTAAAGAAAGGAGAAAATATATATGAAAAAATACAGAAAAGAGATTAGACGTACAACTTTGATTGATGATCCGTTAATGCCAGGTCAAATTGCAATTTGTTTAACTGAAGATAATGAAAATGGTAAACCTTTTACAGAAATTGTTGATGAATTGATAAAAACTACAAACATTGAAGATACGCAGCTTAAAAACGACCTTTTACAGCTTCGTTACATCTTAAATGTTGAGATTACTTCCGAACCCGATGTAGACTCTCTCCAGGATTTAAGAGTCGGACTTGGAGCTTTAGACCAGCTCTCAATCGAAACTCGTCAAAAAGCTGCAGCAGATGCTAAGCAGCAGATTAAAGAAGGTATGCGTCGAACTCATGCAAACTTGCATATCAAGGGTCTTTTCGATATAAGTGACTTTGCCCAAGAGTTTGATTCTTGCAACTTGGATGTTTCTGAAATGAGTACTGAAGATGTTGAAAAGAACGCAATTTTTATTGCTCAGGTAGCCCAAAGAACAAATCCGACAGTATTTACAATTTCTGCAGAGCTTGCAAATAAGCTTAACGATAAGGATTATAAGAGTACACCTCTCGGTAAGACTTTAAATGCAAAAATACTTAGCTTGAAAAACGTATTTGCTCCAGGAGAAGGTCTTGAGAACATCTTTGTAAGATCTTTAAGCAACTAACTGTTTTAACAGAGGTTAAGTTCAGAATGAGATTAAGTAAGATACATTTTAAAGAAGCTGAAAGTGCTCCCTTGTCTCTTAAGCAGGAGAGATACTTACGTCAAACTGTACAAAAGAGGTACCCAGAATATCTTGGGTTGGTAGACGATTACATTGAAAATGCTTTAGTCGGAACAACTGGATCCTTTGAAAGCGATGCAGATGTTTTAAAAGATTTCGTTGCTTATGCAAAGTATATAATGGGTTAAAAAGAGTGTCAGAGTTAAGAGTTAAAGGAATTTTAAAAAACCTTTCAAAAAAATTAAAAGATTTCAAAAAATGCTCAAACCCTTTTGATGTTGCGCATGGATTGATTATAGATGGTAAAAATGCTAGTGAAGGCGTTTTTACTCCTTTAGAAGGAACAATTCAGGCTAAAACAAAAAATGGCGAAAGTGTATTGATTTATATTGCACCAGCAACTGATGAGTTTGCAGAGTATACAAAACCTGTTGAAGACCCAGATTTACCTGTTGACTTTCCAGTAAATGTAAATACAGTTACTTATAATGGAGAAACGGTAGAGCTTACAGAGTTCGATGAAGCTTTTAACATAGCTGTTGGATCTGATTGGGTCGTTACAGTTGACGCGGATTATCAGACTGCAGAAGATGGTTATTTGTTTGCAGCGTTTTTTGAAAAAAGCGAATTAGCTGAAAATTATTTTTAATTTGAAAAAACCTGAGATGTTCTTCAATTCTCAGGTTTTTCTATGCTTTTTTTTTGTCTCTATATTATTTTTGAAATGGAACTTTTTAAAGAAAAAATTTTTACAGTTGATACAGATACTTACAAGCAATTATTAAATCAACTCGGAAAAAGGTTTAACCGGGTTACAGAAAACGATATTGATAAAGATTTTGAAAAAAAGTTATGTGAGATAGCTTTTGGTAAACCTGCTACAGCTGCATTACCGGATCAAGATATAAAAGAAGATGTAGATTGTATTGTAGATAATTATAAGGTACAAGTTAAGTGTAGAAATAACTCTCATCTTTTTCTTGAGGATTACAAAACACGAATTGGTGTTGATAAAAAGATTTGGAAAAGTGGTTGGTTAGATCGTAGTTTAGCTGATTTGTTTCTTTTTGTATACCCAAAAGCTCAGTTAACCATTGCTTGTAGATACTACCTCAAAGACTCTCTAAAAGATCTTTTACAGCTTTTACGAAATTCAAACTTAAAAAATGGTTCTATAAGAACTAGATGGGGTGAATTAAATTTTAGTTACAAACCTGAAGTACTTAAAAAAGATGGAGATGGTTTAGGAGCCTATTACGAGATTTTCTTGTGAAAGAAAAAGAGCTAGCAAGCACTAGCTCTTTACTCTATTTAACAATCCTCGTCTTCATCATCCTCATCGTCCCAGTAATCTTCATCCTCGTCATCTTCTTCCTCATTCCAACCATCAAAATCGGGAGACTGTTCCCAGTAATCATTGATCTTGTCAACCATTTCGCAAGAAACACAAAGCAAGTGACTGTAATCGGAAGACATTGCATCTTTTGTATAAGCGTTAATTGCATCAGAGTCAAAAAGCTTCATTGCGAACTCATCTACCTGGCCTTCGTAGTCAGGTTCTTTTGCATTCCTGTAAGCTTCTTTCATCCATTGAGAAACTGTACCCATTACGCACCATGCATTACCGTTTACACCAACCAATGTTTTCTTTTCCATAGCTTCGTACCTCTTGTATATAATATAGGTTTTTCTAGAGCGAAAAGTACAAAAAATTTCATCTTCTTTCATTTTATGCTACCTTTATCAAACTTTTGATACACCCTTTGCACTATGCAGCCTCTTAAAAAATCTTTTCCTTTTGTATTTTGTACATACAAAATGTAGGGTTCTATGTCTGTGTTTTTCCAAAAAACTACTCCTTGTTCCAGGCCAAATTTGTGCTTTGCTTCGAAAAGATCATCTTGATTTCTATCAAATGGACAAATCATTTTTCCACTTTTATCAAAAAATTGATCTCCTTTTATTTCTACTAGTTTTCCATCTATTTCAAAATCTGGAAAATATGTATGTACTTTTCCATCAAATTCATACAAAAGTTTTATTGGCTCTCTTTTAATGCTAATATTGTTTTCCTTACAATATATCCAAACTGCAAGTTCCCAAGAACTGTCAAATGTTTCTCCTTCAAAAAAGTACTTATAGCGACTATGGCTATCAAAACATTTTCTTGTTAGGAAACCACTTGGTACTCCGTACCTTTTTAAACAAGTTTGTTTAGCTTTTTCTTTAATTAAAGGATTTTGAGCAGAGCTCTTATAACCCCAATTTTTAATTGTAGTTTCAATTTGTTTTTGTTTAATAGTTTTATTTTGGGAAGGAGAGTTATATCCGTACCTTTTATTGTTTGTTTCTTTTTGTTTTTCTTTTACCTTTTCGTTTTGCAATGGAGCAACAGTTCCATATTTTTCTAAGTTTGTTTTTTCTGCTTTCTCTCTACAAGCTTTATAACCATCTTCGTATGATCCGAATTTTTTCTCAAAAGCTTTTTTCTTTTTCTCTAAAAAACCTGGAGCTTGAAAATTATTACTATAGCCTAAATGATCTAGTTGTTTACACTTTCTACAAAGTTTTTTATAATCTAATCTGTAGACAGCAACACGCTTTATTGCAAGTTTATTGCAATTCTCGCAATAAAACCAAATTCTTGTATCTTTGTTAAGTTGATTGATTTGAGTATCCGATAAGATAGATAACTCTATAGAGTTTTCTTTAGTAAAAACTTGATTCATGATCTTTCTCCTTTTAAGTGCTTTCCACGGCACTGTATGTTAATTAGTATAGAAAAAGCAGTTAGATTGACGATCATGAAAAATCAATCAACAAAAGGTGGAAGCTTTTGCTGTCCTGCTATTAAATTAATTAGTCAGCCTTGCTAATGATTTTAGGAATTATTTCCCCGCACTTACAAATATTAACATAATCTCCAATTTTAATTCCCAAACCGTTTATGACTGAAAGATTGCAAAGCTTAGCTCTCTTTACTGTCGTTCCATCAAGCCAAACTGGCTCTGTAATTCCAATTGGAGTCAAGTAAGAACCGTTTAAGCTCCACTCGATATCTATAAGCTTTGTTCGAGCAATCATCAAATCGAACTTCAAAGCAACTGCACGCTTCTGAATTTTTTCTTTCTGATCTTCAGCATCGTAAACATTTTCGAAAATTACGATACCATCGATTGCATACTCTTCTTCATCAGTACCACGTACCTTTGCAAGCTCTTCACGGAATGCAAGAACTTCGTCGTAAGAGTTGCAAATACGATTTTCAGGAACTGTAAAGCCTCTTTCAAGCAAGAATGTAAAAATGTCAGCTTTCTTTTCAAAGTCGATTCCACGAACATCGTAAGCAAAGAACTTCATTTCTTTCATTGCTTCTTTTTCTTCAGCTGTCAAGTCTGATTCCTTTTTATTCAAAAGGCCTGAACCAGCGTTTCTTGGATTCTTCAAACCTTCGAAAACTTTATGTGACTTGAAAGCTGAATTACTTAATTCGAATTCGCCACGAATTGAAATATCCTTTGTAATGTCGAGAGTTTGTGGAATGTTCAAATACTTTGCAAGAGCAATTTTATCAAATCCGATGTAACCGTTTCCACGAGAAATCATCTGAGCAAGTTTACCGTTGCGATAAACCAATTCCATGGAACAACCATCCATTTTCTGCGAAACGTGATACTGAACTGGATGCTTGTCTGACCACTCCTTAAAAGCTTCAACTGTCATACACTTGCTGAGTGTTCCAGTTGTAAGTATGTGATCTACTTTTTTGTAACCAGCAGCATTTGCTTCAGCCTCGTCCTCGTCTCCTGCCATACCAGCTATAAGCTCGTTTTCAGGATCAAGTACACGAAGCTGTTCAATCAAAGCATCGTAGTATTTATCGCTCTGCAATTCCCGACCTGAGTAATACGCGTCAGCTAATTCACGGATTTCTTCAATTAATTCATCTTTCGTTCTCATGTCATATAATATAGGCTTTAATCTCTTCGATGTTTCCAGTAAAAATTAAAATTTTTTCAGATCTAAGAAAACTTAATTTTGATTCCCATAAATGTTTTAACTTCTCGTGCAACAACTTGTATCTCTTATCTTTGCTACCGTAAGGAAAAGCAGCAGAACCGTCAAAATTAAAAAATTGTTTTCCTTTACATTCTATCCAAATATCTTTACTTTTTAAGTAAAAATCTACAAAAGTGTTGTGAAATTCTTCTCCTACTAAAAACGGTTTTGGATATTTCTTTTGCATTTCAAAATCTACCTCAGGAATAAGCTTAAGTACACCTGTTAAAAACTTAAAGAGTCGTACCTCCAAAGAAGAGTCAAACATATAATTTGCATATGCAACTCTTTTTCTTCCAATTCTGTAATTACTTAAGCTAAAAATGCTTTTAACTCCGTACTTATCTTCAACACCTTTCCGTAGAAGATCTCCATAAGAAACATCATCTCCGAAATGAGCTTTTAAAGTTTTTTCTTTTTGTAGTTTAATATTTTGGAGTTGAGATACATTTTCTACACCATATTTTTGCTTGCAAGTTTTTTTGTAATTTTGTATCAACTGCATTTTGTAATTTTCTAAATTTCCGTATTTAGCTTCTATTGTTTGAAATCTTTTTTGAGTTCGACGCTCTACAAGATCCTTGTTTTGAAAAAAGTTAGAAATTTTTTCTCTACCCTCTTTAGTTTGCGAATAATATTCTACTCCAAACTTATCTTTACATGTTTGTTTTGCTTTTTGCCGATTATTATAAGATGAACTTCCGTACCTAGCTTTTTTAGTTAATTTTGTTTTGCAACTAGAGCAGATTAGGCCTGTTGCATACGACAAGTAAACAAAGAAATTCTTTTTACACTCTTGACAAGTAATTTCTAGTTTTTGCTTTTTCATGTAGCTGCTAGCTACAGCAGCGAATTGCTCTTGATTTTTAATTTGAACAGGCTCAGTTTGATAGTGAGTGTGACGGATTCTTTTCATAGACATTTCTCCTTTTAAGAGCTTCCTACGGCTCTATAAAATAATTAGTAAAAAAGCAGTTAGATTCGCGTCTATGTACGAATCAGCGAGAAGTAGGATTTCTCGTTGTCCTGCTAAACTAAATATAGTTTCAAATTATTCTTCAGTTTTTTGTGCTGCTTTTTTTGCAGCAGCAGCCTGCATTAATTGAAAAAGAGCATTTAAACCTGTTTCAACCTCTGCAGAAGCTCCAGAAGCTACTTGAGCATCCATTCCTCCGCCTAAACCTTGATTTACATTTACCTGAACTGCAGCTGCTTGCTGTTGCTCGCGTTTTGCTTGAGCTTGTATTTCTGCTTGTTGACGAGATGTAACAACACTGAAAGATGGTGACAATATCTTGAAAAGCCTGTCGTTACCTTGTTGCTTTTGAATATTGTAAAGTGTTATTTTTTCATCTGTTTTCATGTTTCCACTTTTAATATCTTCAATGAAACTCTCTTCAAGTGCTTTATCAAGAGCTGTACTGTACATTGTAACATCTATAGCTTTTTGTAAAAAATCAGCTACAGAGTTTTCAACCATGTCCATCGGGGTCCTTTTAGGTTCAACTTCTTTCTTTTCTATAACAGCTACTGCTCGAATAGCCTGATCTAAATCTTGTTCACTCTGGATTAAATCTTTTTCAGCATTACTCATCGCTTTCATCCTCCTCAACATTGTCGAGTTCTTCATCTGTAAAGATTCGAACATCTTCATCTTCTGAATCGTCGAAATCGGTTTCTTCTAAAGTTCCTCGCTCAGCTTCATCTTTTAACATTCTGTTTGCTGCGTTTTCCGCAAGATGATCTATATCTTGTTGAAGTTTACTTACTAACGATTTAATGCTTTTTTGCTTTAAATTAAAAATACCGAGTTTTTCGCTTAAAACTTTACCTGCAGTTTTAGCAGACAAGCCAAGTATTTCTGTTTGATAATACGCAATTGCTACAATAAGCATTTTTTTAATTTTTTCAACCTTTGGAAGTTTAATCGGACGAGATCCAAAAAAGGTTAATAATTCAAAAAACTTATCAAAGCCAACAATGTCAAATAGCTGAACTAAATCTTGATTTTCGGTTTTGTCAGCTTCGATAATACTTAACTTAAAAAGGCTTTTAATAAACTCAACTGATTCCGGAGAGTTTTCTACAGAATTTAAATAGTATTTATAAATTCTGTTCTCCTTTTCAAAAAGTTTTGCTTTTTTATCTAATTTCTTTTCCTTAATATCTGTTGTCATGTTTAATTTATCCTTCTTTTTTTGAGTAAAAATGGACTTTTATTTAATAAAATCTTAATCCATTTTAAATTAAATAAGTGCAAGCTCACGTGTTTTACTTAAAAAAATATAAAAATATAGGAAAGTGAAACTCGATAATAATATTTCACACTAATTTTTTGTAAAGTACTTTTATAAAATCTTTTAAAAAAGGAGAATATTCGAATATGGCAGACGAAAACAATGCTAGCAATAATGACATCGTATATGCAGCTGGATGGACACCTGCAAGTGTTCTCGTAAATGCTACTGGCGATGCGATGGATAACATTTGGGACGTTTACATAGATTGGCCGTGGGCATCTACAGGTACAAACGGTGCAATCTCAACAAGTGCAGAGGCTCAAGCTTCTTATCGTGCACAAGGTTTTGATGTTCCAGATCCAAAAACAGAGACGTATGCAGTAACTTGGAACGGTATTACGGTAAACAAGATTAAGTCCGGAGTTAAACTTGATCGTAAGTTTAAATTAAGCTATCGCTTGGATGCAAATTATGCTCTTTATAACAAGTTTATTGCTTGGAAAAAGCTTACAGGTGACGTTAATACATCTGGTGTTGCAAACACAGCTTCAGCTCTCGGTAGAGTTCAGGTAGTTGCTCCTGGTGCAGAGTATAACTCAATGTCTTGGTCTACACCAGAGTCAGCAAGTGATTCTAAAAACTTGATGCACGAAAGGTTGAAGACAACAACTAAACTTGTATGGACGTTTGAAGATGTTCAGTGCTTTAACGTTGGTACACCAAAGTTTAAGCAGGCAGAAACCGGATCACCTATCATGTATGACGTTGAATTCATCTTCGGTGATGCAGCATATCCGTTTTACACAGCAGCAAACGGTGTTTCTCACAATCACAAGCAGTAAAGTAAAATTTAAAAAAAATCAAACCGGTACATATATGTACCGGTTTTTTCTTTTAAAACTAGATTTAGATTAAGCAGCATCAACAAAGTTCAATCTAACTATACTTGTAAATATGATAGATGCGAAAACAGAAGATGATTTACAAGATGCTTTTAATACTTTACCCAAAAATTCGAGATTGGAGTACACTTTTATTTGTAGAGGTTGTGGAAAGCAAAATCAAAACGGTAACATTGTAGCTAGGCTAAAGTTAAGATACGAAAAACTCGGTTTTGAAAATTTTTTACTTTGTAAGTCTTGCTCTGTAAAACTTGGTAGATCAAAAAGAACTGAAGAAGACAGACAAAAAACAAACGAAAAAAGAAAACGTACAAACCTTGAAAAATACGGAGTTGAGAACCTTTTTAAGGACAAGGAAAGAGTTAAGAAAGCTAATTTAACTAAACTTGGGGTTGAAAACGTAAGTCAACTTGAATCTGTGAAAAACAAAAAGAAGGAAACTTCTCTCAAAAAGTTTGGTACTGTACGGTGACAGAAAAGAGTTAGTTGTGCTAATTGAAAGCTAAACTAATTCTAATGTTATGGCAGTTTACAGTTATAAAACAGGTAAATATACACTTGAATTAGAGCTCGCGGAATTCTCTGCGGAGAATTACCTATTGCAAAGCTTGTTATTAGAAGACACTAGTAACTTGAATTTTGAAGCTAACTTAATTGGCTTTCAAGACGAGACTTATCATATACCTTTTACACTAGCTGTTGCTGCAAAAACCGAATCTAGCATATCTAAATATTTAAATCAGTTAGACAATTTAAGAAGTTCTAATTACAATTTAACTCGCACCAAAGGTTATCGATTAGCAACTACTGTAGAAAGTACACCATGGGTAAGAAAAACTGTAAATAAAAAAGATAGCTCCGGTGTAACTATTACAGATAGTAGTGGTGAACCTATAAAAGAAAAATACTATACACTAAGTACTAACAATCAACAAGAAGATGTAAACGTTGCACTACAGAACGCTCTAGAAGTTACTTACGAAGAGAGAAAAGAAAAAATAGAAAGTGCTTCAGATTTAGATTGGCACGAAAAAATGGTAGCTCACGTAGATAACTGGCTTAACGAAGGCTCAAAAGGTATGAGTACTGCAGCTAATGCTTTAGATGTAGCAGACAAGGCTTTAGATGTCGTAACAAAAACTGGTATGTTTCCTGTTTTAGGTAATGCAGCTCATAATATTACACAAGGTGTAAAAAACGCAGCAAGTGAAATATCTACAGTTTTATCCGCAGATACAAACACTTTAGCAATGTATCGTTGGTCAAAGTCGTCAAACAAAAATTTAATAAAATCAGAGAAATCCATAGATGATAAAAAACTTATAAATAAAAAACCACTTGAATGGGAAAAACAAAAAGATCTCGAGGACGATAAGCTCGCTAACAGAACGCTAAAAGGTAACGAGACTAAAGTAGAAAAAGAGTATAAAGGTTTTATCAACGATATAGTTGGTAACATTATTTTACAAATGGATGCATTCACGCATGTTTATTTATCCTACCTTTTTACTATAAACGAAGATGCAGATGGTAAAAATAAAACAGAAGTGCTTTACAAAGGTCTGTTAAGCGAAAATAATAACTTATATCCTTATTTTTTCTACATGGATGAGATAAACTTTAAACCCGCAAAAAACCAAACGGTAGATTTAACGTACGGAGCTTACAAGACTAAAGTTCAAATGCAAAAACCGGAAGGAAAGAATACATTTAGTTTCGTTGTTGCGAATGACATTTCATTAACTCTTTACAGGTCTGTAAAGGACTCTTCTTTAGGTGCTTCTGATAGAGGTCTTGCTTTTGCTACTGTTCAAAATACTTTAGCTTCAAGTGTACCTATTAATCTAGCTGTTATTATTTCAAGTGGAGTTTTTAAAGAGGATAGTAAAACCTGTGTACGTGTTCAAAAATTCGTTTTAGAAGATATAAAGTTTTCAAGCATAAACGAACTTCCTTTCTCTCATAAAGATGGTCAATCTAAATCAAAAATAGAAGGCATCTACAAGAGATGCCTTTGGTATCCAAATTACAAGGTTGGTGAATTAGCTTAAGCTATTCTTACCCACGCATTAACGTTAATGTGAGGAATTTGATTAACATTAATTGGCTCTGTTGTAACCTCTTCGTTGTTTTCGTTAAGAACTCCATTACTGTATGGAATTTCAACTGAGCTGACTCCTGTCTTGTACTTATCTGTTAAATTCGACATATTTTGATGGATGTTCGTTGTAGTAAATGTATAAGCTTTTTCGTTTTTGTCAAGCGATCCGGTATTTGGCTGATAACCAAGTCCGTTTTTATCTACATTTGCAACTGCAATTTCGAAATCGGTATCATCCTGATTTAGGTCACAAACTTCTGGTACTACAGTACCTGAGAATAAGTGGTTGTGTCTAAAATCGTGAGTATGTTCGCTTGCGAGGTGTCCATGCTTTGGTACGTTTTTCACTGTCAAATTATCAGCTTTAGATACTTCAACATTAAATTCGTTAACGTTTCCAGCTTTATCTGTTGGTAACAAATAACCATCTTCAAGTTTTTGCCACTTACCACCAAACAATTTTTCTGGGTCAGCTTCTTCTCCGTTAAACTTCATTGAAATGTAAACAGATCCAATTGGATGGGCTAAAAGCATTAACTGATAATATAAATTATCTCCGCTATGACTTTCTGGTGCTTCTCCTCTATTTAAAAGACTTGTAAACAAATTACTTATCGTTTTGTAAATGTTATACTCTGTTTGATTCTGCCAACCCTCTGCATTTTCTAACAATGAGTTTGCAGCAGGTAACGTATTGTCTGTTCTCCAGAACTTGTGTAAATTCTCTGTTGGAGCTTTACCACGTAAGTAAATTGTATTCTTCTTAGCATTTTCCGGAGTAATGTTTGCTTTTTCATTATCCAATACATATTGAACGTAAATTGTAAATTGTCCATATTTAGATAATGCAAGAGCTGTGAAATAGTCTACATCTTGTACAGATAATGTATTTGTTTCTGCTATAAATTCTGCAGTAATGCTATAACTTCCAGAAATTCCACTATTAGTTCCTTGATCGTCTAAAACAAACTGAGTCTTACTTGCGTTTCTTGAAAACTTTAAGGCTTGGAAAACTTTTGAATTATGCAATTCTAAACCTGGTAAACTTTCACTTAAGTCTAAATCGTAAATTCTGTGGTCCGTACTCTTTCTAACAGCTTCAGAAATATTAAATACTTGCTTTAAACTTAAGAAGCTATTAACTACTTCGAAACGCTTGTTAGCTGACATGTTAGCTTGAGTCTTAAGCTCGCTTTGAGCCTCTTGATCTTTTTCTATAATGTTGTCAGCGTATGCAAAAGCTTTTGCAAGTGTATCCAAATAGGCTTCAACTGTAGTTACTCTAGCTTGTAATGGCTTTACTTTTCTTGAAACTACAAATCCGACATTGGATGAACTCATAATATCTGCTGAAAGAGTATCGTTGCGGTAACTCGAATCTGGAGCTGTACTGTAGTTCGTAAACTCTAATTCATCAAGATAATGTGGTAAAGCAAACTTGTCAGTCTCTGGCAGAACTCCAAGTGCAGATGCATTTGCTCTTGCTTCAGCAATTTCGCTTTCTAAAACACTTTGAGTTGCTTCGTTCGAACTTAAATTGTTTTTCAAACTGTTGAGTATAGCATTTTCAGATTCTAGTAAGTTGCTTAAAACAGCTTTATGCTTTTCAGCAGTATCAAGATCATTTTCTTTCTTCTCTTTTTCAAGCTTTTGAAGATCTCTTTCTTTTAAAGCTTCGTTAAGACGGTCTAATGCATCTCCGATAGCTTCTTCTTTATCATCTTTTTCTTTGTTAAGATTAACAAGGTCGTTTTCTATACCTTGCTTTGTACTTTCTTTGGTACTTATTGAGGTTTCTATACTTTCCTTTTCTTTACCTTTAACTTTAAGTTTATCTTTAACTGATTCTTCGGTATTCTGTAGTGTCTCTAAGAATCCTTTGGAAAGAGATTGCTTATTTGCACTCTCTGCAGCAGTATTTAGTACATTTTGTATACCTTCACATTGTGAAGACATAATATCAACATTTGAGGAAATTAAAGCATCATCACCGGTACCACATTTTAACACTTCCTTTGACCTTGAAAGGTTAACAGATGTATCTTCGTCGCTAACATTTTTAGCCTCTCCGATCCATGTGTATTCTACTGGGAATTCCCAATCAGCGTTTTCAACGAACTTTGGAAGATTTGGGAAAATAATACTTGTATTTCCATCCTCATCAGAAACTTCTATACCTTCATGCTTGCTTCCTTCTACTCGGTCTACCTTAAGATTGTATGTAAACTTTAAGTCTGCAGGTTGAATCGCATGTTTCACATAAAGGTATCCATCTATTGCTATATACTGGCTTTTCTGCTCAGAGCTCATACCTGTATCAGCATTCCCTAAACAAACTTCTGTACCTTGATAGACCGTGTATAAGTTATTAGCACCTGGGTCATTAATAGCTCTTTGGAAGCTTTCTGCTGATATGTTGTATCCGAGGTACTTGTTAAAATCTTTAACTAAAATTAGCTCTTTAACAGGTGCATCACCCCAATCCTCCACCCACTCTTGAATTTTTTTATATTTAATACCCCATTTTTTCTTCCAATAGGTTTCGTAGTGTCCACCGACAATTCGATATCTTGTAGCATCTCTAACTACATAGACTGTTGTAATATCCCCAGCAGAGTTAATACTGTCAGCTGGAATGTAAAGCTTAATATTTAATCTATCTGCATTTGCCTTTATTGTTTTTGTTGAAACTAAGGTGTATTTACATGTATCGCTAGTCCAACTACCTAGACTGTATACTTCGAAAGGATCACGAGGCCGATCATTTTTTAAACCTTCGAAAGGATCACCATCGCAATTATCTTTCATTAATATAGCGGTTGCAGCGTTGCTACCTAACAATCGAGCTGAAGATTGGTTTAGATAAACGTTTATAAAATTCGCTATTTCTGGAGTTATTGAAGAGGCTTCAGCGTAAGTTTTTATATACGGTCTCGAAACATCGCATGTTTTATTAACTTGCAGATTATCAGCATGAGCAAGACCTCCTATGGTCATGTTAATCTGGTAATGATCGAAGAAATCCTCTTTTGTATATCCTTTTAAAGTTCCTCCAAAGCCCGACGGTAGAGTTATGCTATCACCAGCATTTCCAAATTTTTCAATTGTAGCATTTGCATGTACATTAGTTAATTTTTCAATTGTTTCAAAAGATGAAACAGCAAATGACTCAATATCACCTTTGGTACTTTCGTATGTTTTTGTAATAGTTATTTCAAACTCATCTGATTTATATTCATCTTGTACTGTTTTGTTGATTTCGTAGTTGCCATCCTCATCTACTTTAATCAACCCAGTTTCTTTATCTATTACAGCTTCGTAAGAAACTACAGAATCAGTACCATTGAAAGCTGAACCTTTTGCATGTTGTTGTGGATCAACAACAGTAGCACTTCGAGGCCCTTTAGGCATATTTATAAAGTTTCCAGCAGCATTTGTAATAGGTTCGCTAAATTGATTTTGAAACTCGCTAAGCCATTCGTTTGCTGTAAAAGATGTACTTGGTACTCCTATAAAAGATTTCCTATCATTAAAAATAAGAGGTATATTATGCATACCTAATTTTAGAGCTAATTGATCACTATATAGTGTGTTAAGCTTTTCGAATGCTCCTTGAGACGTTGTTAAAGCGTCAATGTCTCTATTTATCTGTACAAGATCGTTTTTAGCATCATTTATATCTTTTTCTATGCCAAGTTTTTCTGAATTTTTAGATTCAATTTGGTTTTTTAAAGAATTTAAATTAGCATACAAAGTAGCAGTTTCATTGCTATTTGGTGTATCTTCTGCATAGCCAATTTCTTTTTCTAAAGCTATAGCAGAATTTGCAGATTCGATTTCTGCATCTGCAGCTGTATTTTTCTCTTCTGTTAACTTGTTAATTTCATTATTATACTTGTCAATATTACCCTGAGTATTAGCTATCTTAGATACTTGCTCTTCTATTTGCTCCTCTAAAACTTTTTGATTACTTTTTAAATTTTCTAACTCGGTTCCTTTTTCAGCAATGAGAGCTCCAAGATCTTCAACCTTATCTTTGTTTGTATAGCTTCGAGCAAAACTATCAATGTTAGGTAATATGTAAGCATTTATATCTGTAATTTCATCGGCATAAAGGTTTGTAATGTAACAATCCTCTACACCAATTAAATTCTCGAGCATATCCAATCTTGAATAAGCTTTATAGTATGTACCGTAATCTTCGTTAAAAGGAGTAGCGTCTGTAACAAGATTTTTTGTATCGAAAATCAAATTAAAGTTTTCGCGATCTTCAAGACTTACTTGTTTATTATGTTCGTAATCTTCTACACTATTAGCTGCACCCTTTAACCTTTTACCGATGTAATGATTTACAATTTTAAAGTTAAAGATTTCATTATCAATCCAATGTATGATACTTGTATGATTTTCTTTTACAGGTTCGTCTGTATTTAATGTTGCAACAGACTGCGCAGCAGGACTTTGTACTTTTGAATTTTTAAAAGGTGCAAAAATTTCTGCAGACAAGTCAGTTGGAGTTTCAACCGGATTTTCGATCTCAAACGAACGGTTTGGATACAAATCATCTACCAAGTTTGTAATGTTACGTCTTAAAACTTCTGTACGGTTTGGCAAACTAGCTTGAACATCATCTGTACCATAAATTGTTTTTGTAACCTCAGACAATTTTGCATTTATACGTTCGAGTTTTGCTTTTTCCCAAGCAACAGCTTTTGTTTTAAAGAACGGATTGTAAGTACCTGCAGCTGCATAATCGTCTGTATAGTTATTCTTATACTTATCAAGCTTAAACAAATCCCAGAAGCGTTTTGTCTCTCCGGAATTTTCTGGAACATACTCTGATTTATCTGTATGCTCTATATCACCTTCAGATACGTTATCAGTATCTTTTGTTGCTAAAATTGGAACACGAATCAAACCAGTTTCATCTTTGTTTGGTGTATGTCTGTGAGCTGCATCAGCTACTTGAGCAAATCCAACTGTTGCTTTTGCTTCGTCTGTTATATCTTCTTTTGAAGGTAAGTTTCTCCAAGTACGACCTTCGTCTCTATCTTTTTCTTCTGAATGATCGTCTGCAAGGTCAACTCCAGGATCTTCTTCAGTCAAAGCTGCATCTTTTGTAATTCGCTGTTTACCTTCTTTACTTACAATGTCTGTGTAAGTATGCATTGCTTCGTCTTTTGCTACGTTTTCTACGTAGAACTTGATCATTGCAGATTGTTGACTGTAAAGGACTGACATTATTTCGTCAATTTGATCCATACGAGATTTAACAGTTGCTTTTTCTTCCAAACTATCTGAATCTGTTACACGTGATTCAATCTCTGCATCAAGTTTTTCAAGGTCTGTTGTATCGTAAATTTCGAGTAACAAAGCTCTCATCAAACGATTCAAACCAAGTAAAAGTGGGCTATTGTTTATCTGCTCTTGTAAGTTCTGAGCTATGTGATTGTCAATAAACGCTTTTTTAGCTTTATCATCTCCAGGTACTGTAGCTGCATCCCAACCATAAATTGCTGTTTCAACGTCAAGCAACCTTTCTTGGGCTTCTTTTGCAGCTTTTAACAAAATACCAACTGTGTTACGAATTTCTTGACCAAGCTCATCTTTTGAAGTTACCAAGTTCAAATAATTAACAATTGAGTTGATTTCTTCGCTTGTATAAGAGTAAGCGTTTGTATCTGATCTACCTGTATAGATGTTTCTAACATCCGCGAGATCACCTAAACCTACTTCACGATCTTTTACATTAGCGTGTTTAGACTTTATCCAAGTATTTCTTTTGTGAACGACAAAGTTGTCCTGAGTTGGCATACCGTTTTCATTTTCTCCGGAACCAACAAGCTCTTGTAAATGATCTCTTACTTGATTTACACGTTCAACAAAAATACCGAGCTGCTCTTTATACTCTGCAGAACCTCTCTTATACTCATAAGTTCCAATTGGAAGTTCGTACAAAGCCTGTAATGCAGATCCAAGTTTTGTAAATGCAGCTAGATCTGATTTAAAGTCAGGAACTAAAAGATTACTATCTTCAAGACTTGCTGTATTTTGGGTTGTTACAGGTTTACCATCTGCATCTGTACTAAGATTTGGTGTAAGATTGTAAAAATCGTTTACAGTTTTAAGCTTTGTATCGATTAACTCAGAATGCATCTTTTTATATGCAATTGAAGATGCACCATCCCAGTATGCAATTTTAGCAGCTGTAATTACAAACTTTTTGTCTGCATATCCACCGAAATCTATTTTATCTGTAAATACGCAAGAAACATTTAAAGCTGCATTAGCTTCCTCGTTTTTACCACTTGTAATCTTAATTGTTGGAACACTATCTGTTTTTGTAAAACGATAATTGATTGTATTAGCACCATAAGCTACAGTCTCTAGCAGCTCTGTTAAATCTGTATCCAAAGAGTATCTTTTCAAGCGGAGTGTTTTTGCGCTATCCTGAGACTCTAAAATTGTTCTGTAAACCGGTATTGGATCTTTTCCAGAACTACGACTGTATTGATTTATTACAGTTCCAAGTCCAATTGTATTTTTGTCATCGACGTAAGGTATGTAAGATAGCTCATTTACATCTTCCTCAACACCTTGCATACCGTTTGAAAGGGTTGCACCATCCAATTTTTTAGCGTTGAGATTTCCTTTAATACCTTTATTTTGAATACCGTGTACACCGATAAGCTCTCCCTTCTCATCCGTAGCAGCATCATCGATAGCATCTTTTACGTGATTTGATAAGTCATCGATTAATGTTGTTACCAACTCTCCGATGTTTGGTATTTCTCCAAGTTGTAAATCTTTTATATAAATGTACTCTCTTCCGGTTTCTTCGTCTTTTCTGGTTTCTAACCATACATCATCTTCCGTTTTTACGGTAAGTGTTTCTGTAACTACCTTGAGTGTTTCAAGAGCTTTTTCGTAATACTCTCGTACAGCTTTTACAGATGGAGCTAAATCGTCTGTAACAGAATTTAAACTCTTAATTAATGGCATAGAGTCTATTAAAGAAAATTCTCTTGTCCAAAGGTTTTTAGCTGTAATTACGATTTTGTATTGGATACCTTTTAATGAAATTGGAGCTTGAGTTCCTGCGAATTTGCATACACCTAAACCATCTTCAATGTTCATATGCAAGTTGTAAACACCATCTGTGTGTACATAATCATCTTGAAGAATCATCCACTCGTATCCGTAAACTGTATCGTTGTTGTATACGTGAAAACCAGGTTGTACTTCTCGCCAAATGTAACTATCTGCGTATTTACCAGAATTTACAGTATCTGGGACTTTTGTAAGTTTTGGCTCTCTAAAATAAAGTTTTATATCTATATTTTCAAGAGTTGGTGCAATTTTGCTCTGCTCGAGTGTACCGTAATAAACAAGAGATGTTATATCAATATCGTTGATGGTTCCATCTTCTGTAAAAACACCTGACTTTCGCAAAAAAGGAGCTCTTTGTATATCTTTGTAAAGGCCTCTATTTTGTGTACGAATTTGAGCTGGTGTATGACCATCGTTCATCGAAATAAATGGAATTACAAAAAAATCTTTATCGTATTTTGCTGAATATGTTTCCTCATCATAAATAAAATTATTTATTGAAACTGGTGTATCTGCCATTTCGGTTCTCCAATTTTTTTCGTTTTTATAAAAAACTTTTTTGTATTTTTAATTAGGGGAAAACCGAAATGTTTTGCTTTTTGGAATTACTTGTAAGTTATTTTATAGGTAAATAATGGTTGATTGTTTATAGTGAATTTTCTTGTACCATAATCACCTTCATCATCAACACTGCGGGCTTCTCCTGTCGCATACAAACTTATATTATTAAACCTGTTAAAATCTTCAATATCAAGATTTATCGGACCTAGGTTTGTTACAGAAACCTGGTTGCTTATGTTATAAGTATTACTTGCAGTTGCACCATTACTTGTTAAATAAATTGTCGCATGTACTATATCAGTGATAGTTGCATATTGTGGATTCAAATTCCAGATTGTAGCAATCGTGTTAACAAACCAGTCTGAAGGAACACTTACATGTAAAGTGTTATTTTCAGCATACTCTGCTTTTGTAAAGTTTTGAGGTTGGGCTAAATCAGTTGTTACATCTACAGTTTGCACTGTTACACAAGTAAAGCTAGCAGTTGGTTCATACTTAAATGTAATAGTTTTATTTTGACCGCTTGGATTGTTATTTGCTCCAACATCTCCGTTGAATACATTAGTTCCTGCATCATCCGTATCAGATACTTTTACACCAAAGTTGTATTGAGCTGTAATAGTATCAAAGCTAGTAGGTTGTTTTACAGAAACGGTTAAACTATCTGTTAAGTTGTTAAAACTGTTTTTTGAAATAGTAATTTGCGAGTTATTGTCAATCTTACTACAATTTCCATTTTCAAAATTACCATGTTTAATTTTAAAAAAGTCCTGAAATTTAAAAGTTTTAGAACGACTTTCCAAAGAAAAACTCTCAAAATTCCAAGCAACTTCAGGCCTAGGTTTTGCAATGATTGTAAAGTCTTTAGTTTTACTAAACATATTTTTATATGTAATAACTGCAGGGAAACCGTTAAACAATCCTTCATTTATAGTTGTTTGTTCCTTTATCATGATATCTACGTTATCTGATTTAGGATTTACAATCCAACCGGATTCTACATCTCTAGCTTTGAAAAGTGTATTTGGTACGAGAGATATTTTTGACTCTTTAAATAAGTTTGCAGAATCTCCTTGTAAAGTTTTATGTACATTCTTATCGCTTATAGCTGTAACTGTAAAGCTAGTTATCGGTGCTACAACGTTTAAAATGTCGTCTAAGTTTTCTCTTACAGTCCTTAACTCCTCTTTAGTTTGAGTCAGTTCATCGTTTAAAGCTATAATTTGCTCATTTGCATCCTGCTTATTTTGTGCAATTTCCTCGGACTCTTCAGCTTCTGTAATCCTTTGATCTTGTTCAGCGTTATTAGCTTCCTGAGCCCGTTTGAAAGCTTCATAATCAGTTATCTTAACTTGAGTTTGATCTACGAGTGCTTGATCCTCAACAACCTTTTTAATTTTATTAATCAAACCATTAATTGTTTTAGCATCTTCTGTATCTGTAACTGAACCGGTTAATTTTTCCTCTAAAGAGTCAATTGTTTGGTTAAGAGTGCTTACCTCGTTCGCTACATCGGTTTTTCTGTTTTCTACAGCTGTTCGTAAATCTTGTTCAGCTTTACTTATAGCATCTTTTATATCTTTGTCTAAAGTACTGTTTACGATAGCTTGAGCAGCTTTATAAGCTTCAAATAAACTATCTTGTAAATCATCTTTAGCCTTTTGAAGGTTTTTATACTCTGCAAAAACTTCATCCTGAGAAACATTTTTTGAATCAATATTAGCTAAATGAGTTTCTTGCACTGCGTTTAAGTTTTCAATAGCTGTCAAGCGATCGTTTTGATTTAGATTTAAATTATCGATTCTCTTAAATTCTGCAACACAACTAGTTTGTAACTCAGAAAGGTTTTTCGTTAATTTATTTATTTCTTCAAAAGCATTTTCGTAAAAAGTATTATTTATATTAGCTTGAGCTTGATTATAAATGTCAGGAGAAACATTACTTGGTTTTAGCTCTTCCTCATCAAAGAAGTTTAACAAGAAATTATAAAGTTCACTGTTTGCTTCTTTCGAATAAATTGAAATACCATCTGTAAGTACGAAACCTTTTTCTGCTTTACCGAATACAGAAGGTTTCATGTAACCAATCGGGAAGTTACCGGAGTAGCTATGCATTGGCATTTGTTTTGCATCTATCAAAAGGTAGTTAGTTGAATCAGCGATTCCAATTGGTACACAATGATCATACCAGAAATCTTCTCTAGCTGTAATTCTTCCATTTAAACCTAAAAAGTATTGAGCACCAGGTTTTAGATTACCTTGTGTAACAATTCTACCAAGCTTCATTACCTTTACGGTTTCACCTTTACGTCGGACACCTGGTTGATTTGACAAAACTACACCTGCAATATTTAACCTATTTGCGTCTCTAATATCTGCAAGTATTGCTTCTCCGTTATTAGCAGATTGTCCATGCTCTGGTACGGTAACAGATATTGTATTTAATAAATTTTGGCTAATGTATACATCGTAGTATCCACCGAAGTTTCTTCCTGCTAAACAAAATCCATTACTACCAACGTTATAGCTAACTGTATCGCAACCTACAACCCTTGTTTCGTCGTCAACGAAAATTGTTTTTAAACCTTTTTCAATTGCGTGTAAAAGCGAATCTCTGTTAACAGTTCTTACTACATCTGCTAAATAAAATTGTGGTGAACGGATTATTTTTTCACCATTTACAATGAACTCTTGCTCAACTCCAGCTGTAAACTGTTTTGAAAGTTTTAAGTAACCTTCGTCGTTTACGTCTATAACATGGTCTAATAAATCTTGTAAAGTAAATTCGCTTAAGACTGGAATAATGTAAGTATCACCATCAAGCTTTCTTAAAGCTATAAAACCGTACTCAACCGGATTTTCGGTAATTGTCGTATTGGTTTTAGTAAACATACGAATCATCGGTCCACAAGCATCGCCTTGAGCAATTGCAAGAACTTTTATTTCATCAAAAATACCCTCGTTAAAGTTCGGGCGAGTTAATTCTACATCTTGCTTTACAGTGTTAAAGTAGATTGTTTCTCCTAATGTTAAAATAAATTGAGTATTATCTACAGGACCTCTTGTATCTCCTGTTACATCTAGCTCAATTGTAACAACCTTATCATCAACTGGAGCGTAAGCATTTTCTTTATTTGCTATTTTAACCAACCAAATAGCTTCGTTTGCTTTTGGTAATCTATTTTCTGCTTTAAGCTTTTCCCACCAATCCTTTTCTCCAGAACCATCTACAATAGTAATTTTACCACTTTCATCCTTTTCAATAACTATTGCAGGTTTTGCGATATCCTTGTATGTAACTTCTGTTTCCCCAGTTTCTTTATTTTCAATAAAATTATCTGGATACTGGAAAATTACTTGGCCTTCTTCATTTGTTGTTTTTCTAAATTCACTACCTTCTAAAACACCTGCGGTAGGAGCATCTGTTAAGTAACCAATCTGTATTGTATGTTTTGCGTTATAGATAGAGTCTATAAAATCGTATGTAAACCAGTCTGTAGTATCTGCAGCAGTACTTTCGTCAATGTGATCTGTATCAAAAGCATTACCTTGTTCATCTGTAACAATGTTATATTTTTGAGAATCGCTTCGGAGCTCAGTTGCATCTGCAACAATTGGATTTCTATTTTCATCTAAATCCTGTCTAGTCGTTTCTTTTGAATCTGCATTTGTTAAATTGTTGTATAGCTTTTTAATAAATAATCTTTGTCCACGAACCTTGTTAAAATCCCAATCTTTTGCTTTTAAGAAAATCTCTCGGTCTTCTCTTTTATATGTATTTCCGTACTCATCAGTGCTTGTAGAACCGTAAAGAATAGAATCAGTTGTATAATAATTGAATTTACCTTTAGTTTGAATTTGAACTATTTGTCCTTCCTCCGCGTAGTTCATTGCAATACCAAGGCAATTTTCGTCTAAATCAGGGTCTGTAATTTTTACATAAGCATATTTATTGTTAGCTTGCTCTTTTGAAAGATCTTTAAGTTGAGCGATAGAAACAGCTTGTCCTCTTTTAATAGTGCAAGATGCATAATATCGAGATTCTGGGATTAATCTCATCTCTGCACCATCAACATCTATAGATCTTAAATCATCGTTATTTCCTGGAATAGTAAAACCTGCAACCCAAGTTGTTCCTGGTCGAATTTTATTTGTTAAGTCGTCGTACTTTCCCTTGATTCTTTCCATTTAGAGCTTTACTCCTTTTGCTAAAAAACACTAATAATCATATTTAGTTATTCTGCATAATAGTCTTTAAAAAATTGTATTAAGGCAACTAACTAAACTATAATAATAAATACAAAATTGGTTTCACGAGTTCCGTTCCGTATTCCTCGTGAAGTTAACAAAAACAATAAAACAAGAAGGAGTAAAAAATTGGAAAACAAAATCCAAGCAAAAATCGTTTACGATTCTCGTAACGATACATCAATCACACCAGACACATCAATTGTAAAACACGCTGTTTGTGCAGTATCCGGAGGAATGGATTCTGCAACTTGCCTTTTCCATGCCGTAAAGCTTTATGGTAAGGAAAACGTAATTGGTGTTTCGATGTATTACGGTCAGCGTCATGATATTGAATTGCAGAAAGCTAAAGCTGAATGCGAAAAGCTCGGAGTAGAATATCATGAGTTGAATCTCACACCTATCTTCTCAATCAATAAAAACATTTCTGCACTTTTGAAAGGTTCTGATAAAGAAATTGCTCAGAACAAAGATTATGCAACTTTGATGCATGAAAAGATTGAAAAGGGAGAAGCGCCTGTTTCTGATGAATACATTCCAAACAGAAATAGTCTTTTCTTGAACACTCTTGCAGCAATTGGTCTTCAGAAGTTTGAAAATCACCCAGTAGCAATCTTTACAGGTATCCATTCAGATGATGTACTTAAGCAGGAAGGATCAAACGTTGGAGCTTATCCGGATTGTTCGCTTGAATTTGCAGTAGCAACAAACAAAGCTCTTCAGCTTGCAACAGCAGGTCTTGTATATGTTTATACACCACTCGTAAACAAGTCAAAGGCTCAGGTGGCTGAATTCGGTGTTGAAAACGGAATGACAAAGCAGGACTTCAACGATACGTGGTCGTGCTACAAAGGAGTAGAAGATACTCGTACAAAGCAATGCTCTCGTTGTCCAACATGTATCGATAGAATTCATGCTTTAGTAGACTCTGGAGTATTTACATCTGTAAAAGATATTACAGATAACTACGATGCTGACGAGGCTTACGCAGCTACATTTTTTAGGAGATAAAAAATGCTAAATTATTGCTGCGAACCAGTAGATCAGATCGAAGGTTATATTCCTGAGGAAAAAAGAACCACAAAAATGGTAATACACCATAGGTTAGAGTCGCATGACGAAAGCGGAACTTTGCGAACAAGGTTCTTAAGTATGCAGCAATTAAAGGATGCTGGACTTTATTACAATCGTCCAGCATCTGAACTCATCTGGATGACGGAAAGTGCTCACAAAAGCTTGCATCAGGAAGATCTTTCTTATAAAGAAAATCTACAAAAGATGAGTAAAAAGAATATTGGTAGAAAAATGAGTGATACTCAGAAAAATACGTTAAGGGAAAAAGCTATTGGTAGGAAGCATACAGCAGAAACAAAGACTAAATTAAGAGAGATTAATATTGGAAAGACGATGCAAAAAAGCGTAAAAGACAGAATAAGCAACACACTAAAAGGTAGATGCACAACTTGGTCTGTCAAAAGCAAAATTAAATGCATCGAAACCGGAGAAATCTTCGACTCTGCAAATGCTTGTGCTGTAAAATATGGAATTGATGCGGGTCTTTTGGGCAGAAAATGCGATAAAGGTATTGCAAATTTTCCGAAAAAACTACCAAATCTTCACTTTATTCGTATAACAGAAGAGGAAGCAGCAAAATACTTCTAAAAGTTAGGATGTCAGATTCTCAAAGCGGAACGAATCTGACTGTTTTTTGAGGAGAAAAGAGAATAATGTATACATTAAGCACGCACATCGAGTTACCTATCGCTCACAGATTACCTGGAGCATATTCTGGTTTGTGTGTAGGAAACATTTCAAGAGACGAAACAGAAACTTTCCCAAAAGACGACCTTGGAATGGTCCACGGACACAACTATAACATTACATTTAAAGTATCTACAGACAAGATGAATGAAGATTTCATGGTAATGGATTTTAAGAAAATTAAAAAGATCATTCATGAAGAAATGGACAAGTATGATCACTCTCTTATCCTTAAGAGTGGAGATGCTTTAATAGACTTCTACAAAAAGGAATACGAAAAGAGAGGTATTGAACTTTCTAAAACAAGATTGTATGTTTGGACAGTAGCACCTACAGCTGAGTATATGGCTTATTACTGGTTTAGTGTTTTCAAGAATTTGTTTGCAAAAAACGGAATCGAGTTAACTCATCTTGCAATTACTGTAGAAGAAACTTCAAAAAACTCTGTTACTTATGAGGAAGACATAAATGGTTAGATACAACGAAGAGAAGAAAGCTAACGAAGTTCAGATTATCGAAATTTTCAATAGCTTGAATGGAGAAGGTCATGCATCTGGTCTACCTTGCGTATTCATTCGTACAATGGGATGTAACTTAAGATGTAAGTTTGGTACAGTAATGGATAAAGACAATCCAAATTCAATTTTAAATGGTTTTTGTGACACTCCAGAATGCTTTGATTTAGAGCATTTTACTGCTCTTTACCCTGAAAGACCAAATGGACCTGAGTGGTATACAGCAAAAGAGATTTTTGATATTGTAGAGTCAAAGGAAAAAGGTTGGAAAAATAAAAGCATTTGTCTTACTGGTGGAGAGCCTTTAATGGAGTGCAACAAAGAGTTTATGATGAATGAACTTATTCCACTTTTTATGGAAGCACAGTACGATGTATCCGTAGAGACAAACGGTGCAATTGACTATAAAGATTACAAAGCAAAGTTTGGTAAAGCAACTGTATTTGGAGATGGTCACAGAGAAGGTTTTACTGTAATTTCCGATTACAAACTTCCAGAGTCAAAAATGACCAAATTGATGATCCAAAGTAACTTTGATGTTTATGATGAAACAGACCTCATCAAAATGGTTATTAGTGATAATCCTGAGGATTGGAAAGAGCTTGACAAGGTTGTAAATTCAGGAACAAAAGCTGCTATTTACATTTCACCAATGTATAATCGAGTTGATACAGAAAAGATGTGGCATTATGCAGAAGCTCATGCGGATAAAAATGTAAGAGTACAAATTCAATTGCACAAGTACATGTTTAGAGACCCAAACGAAAAAGGTGTCTAAAACTATAATTAAAAAACAGCTCCAGTTCCGTTCCGTACTCCTGGAGCTTAAAAAATAAAAAACATAGAAGGAGAATTTTTTAAGATGAAAAGAATTTTTGAAAACACAGAAACAAAGATAGTCGTAACAAACATCTTTAACAAAGATGATGAAAAGATGGTTGAGCATCTTCTTCGTAAAATGATTGGTGTAGATGATGATGTTGAACTAGATGATAACTTAAAGGAAACACCACACAGAGTATTGAAGCTTTGGACAGAAATGACAGAGGGTTACAGAGAAGATCCTGCAAAGCATCTTGAAAAGAGTTTTCCTATAAACTCTCCAAACCTTGCAGATGATGAAGATGGTTTCGATTCAAACGCTACACCAGCCGAATTCCACAAAGGTATTGTCGTAGTTTCTACGGATGCTTGGAGTAACTGTTGTCATCACCTTGCACCGATGCACTGCAGAGTAGATGTTGCATATATTCCAGGTCAGAAAGTTGTAGGACTTTCAAAGATTGTACGTACAGTAAAAGCATACGGTAGAAGATTGAATCTCCAGGAAGCTTGGGGAGAAAACATTGCAAATGCAATGATGAGTAAATTGAATGCTTTGGGTTGTATGGTTAGAATTTCTGGTATTCACTCGTGCGTAAGTATGAGAGGAGCTCAGGAACAGACAAGTAAAACTACGACTATGGCTATTAGAGGTTGTTTTGCTGACGATGTAGAAGCCCGAATGGAAGCAATCTCAATGATGGATAAGAACGAATTAAATTAAAAAACAATAAGCAGGACAGTAGGTGTTTCCACCATCTATTGCTGATTTTCGTGTGCAAGTCAGCTAACTGCTTTTTTCCTACCTTAATCTGTGAACGGATGCTCAGCTAAAGACTTAGCACTTATCTAGCTCAGGGACTATATACTTTAAAGAGAAATTCAAAAAATGGCTAAAATAGATAAAGATAAAATTCGACTTCTTGATACAGTTATTCGAAGAGGGCCTACATTATTTGAAGATTTACAACTTTTATGGTTAAGTGAAACTTATAAAAGTACAGATACAACTTTAGCTGAAAACCTTGCAAAATGCTACATCTTGTATTTACGTAATAAACTATCTGCAGAAGTTTTTTATAGACTAGAAGATGATTGTAAAATAGTATTTAGAGAGGTAGATAAACAAAACAATCAGTTTTATGTAACAGGAGCTTTTATCAAAAAAGAGAATTTACAAAAAATAGGTATTGATAAAGACTATTTATTTGTATTTGAAACGAATACCTTTACTAAAGAATCTTTAAGTACTTCAGACTCTTTACTTAAAAAATTCTTACATAAAATTGCAGAAATAACTACACACGAGGACACTCACAAACAACAGTATAAACAATATAAAGATTACGATAAAAACTACATTGAACCTGTAGATAATGATTTCAGTTGGGATTACTATAATCAAAAAATTGAGGCTGATGCTTTCGGTCGACAAGTAGGAAAAACTTTAAGGAATTATTTTCCAGAAAGTAATATTTGCGACATTTTAGGCTTTATAAAAACAAACAAGGTTCCTGATTTAGAATTACAAACAATACTAAACATTTATTCATCCGAAAAAGTAAACAAAACAAGTAGAAAAAAGTTTTTTAGAGCAATGTACGATTATTTAACCGGAGAGGAAGATTAAAACTAGCCTAAGAAGCTACCTTAAGGTAACTTTCTTTTTGTAATTGATTGCAGCACTTTTACCTACGACTATACGTAATGAAGATTTTCTACAAATACCGAGTTTTTGAAAATCTCTTACCTTTTGGTAACTCTACAAGTTCCGCATCTGCAGGTTTTCTTCCCCACCAATCTTTTACATGTTCTTTGAAAATTCTTGTATTTTCAGATAAAAAGTGTTCTGCATCTTTCGGGTCAAAATTATTGAGTATTTTCAAAATATCTTTTTGTTGAATCAAACAAGTAGCTTTTTTAAGACCTTTCAAAACCTCATTTACTTCTGATTGATTTAATTCTCCGTATTCATTGTATATATCATACAAAATCCTTTTGAAGTAATCTTTTTCATTTTCAAGAGCTTTTTGCATTCTTTCTAAACTCAAAAACTCATCGTATCCTTTTAGAACTTTTCCAGATAAAAGTACAGATTCATCAAAAATTCCAATAGATGGAAAACCTAATCTACCTTTACTTTTAGGAAGTACTCCGTTAATTTCATCGGATGCTTCATTATTAAAAAATCCATCATAACCCAAAGACTGCAATGCATCTGCAAAAGAATCTCTAACTTCAGTGCTTTCAAAGCACTCTAACCAATCTTCTTTTGACAGTTTATTTAAAAGTACCAAAACATCTGTAACACCTACTTTTCTGCAAAAAGCTTCAACTTTTCTTTTATCTGTTTTTGATTTCAAGTTACAAATATCCAAACCTTTTTTAAGGTAATGTACTTTTATATATCCGTCTCTTCCTGAGTATTGATATGCATAGTAAGGATCTGTAGATAAAAAATAGCAACTAAAAAGAGCTTTTGTTTTATCACGATCTTTATATCTTTGACCGTGATAATAAGGTCTATACAGATTTTTGTACATTTGTTCGGTAAGTATCATTTTTGTTATCTCTTTTACAGTATTTCACCTTGATTTAGTTTCTTCTCTTACAAACTTTGTATTTTGATACACTACATCTGTAAAATCACCGACATCAAAGGTATCAAAATACTTTTCTAAATCATTAAGCCATTTCCATTCTTCTTTTTTATTGTTACAATCTGCATTTATACCTTTTAAGTATCTCAAGAAAGCTAAATCGACTTCAGGGTATAATTTTTGAAATTCTTCAAGGGATAGCAAAGTTGGTTTTGTAATCTCAAAACCCAAAACTACAACTTTATGCAGAGTTTCATACTTTTCAGAAATCTCTTCAATTTTGAGCTGAGTTGTTTTATTGTAACCTTTGATAAGCTCGTTTAACTTTTTTATAGACTTTTCAAGCTTTTCAAAAGTCTCTATTAAGATAGGTATATCTTTTCTCAGGAATTTATTGTACTCTGCAAAAATGGACTCACAGGTTTGAAAAGCATCTATTATATTACGATTTGATCTAAACCAAGTACCTTTACCATATTGCTGTTTCTTTTCCAAAATATTTTCAAGGGTTGAGATATCTTTGTCAACCCGGATTTGGCACTCTTTCATTCCTAAAAGCAAGCTTTGGGATTCTTTTGTTAGTTTTTTCAGTAAAACAGACTCTTGTAAAGTATCAACAGAGCTGTCTATCTGTAAGCGAAATTTAAGAAAAAGGTTTGAGAAATCTAATAAGTCCTCTTCAAGGTTTAAGGTAACTTCCTCTATTTTCATATTTTTTCATCTTCTCTTTTTTTCTAAAACAATTTATTCAAATTACCTAACCATTGTTGAAAATAAATTTCTAAATCAACAAATATTCCCAAATCTGAAGGTTCAAGAATATTTTTTAGCAAAGGAAGATCTGGTTTATAATTTTTGTTGTATTCCTTCAAAGTGAGATTGATAACTTTCGCGAGCTGTATATATGCATAAAAAGCATTTTGGATTTTTACGATTGTTCCTCTATTAACTTTTTTTTGCATTTGCTCTTGATAAAACTCAAACACTTTTTGAATTTCATCATCGAGCTTTTTTACATAACCTGTATCTTGAATTCCTTTTTGCTCTTTTTTATTTTTCTTCAACTCTCTAATAAAAGTAGCTGTTAACCTACTTATATTTCTAAACCTGATTTTGAAAGTCTCAAAGTCCTCTTCAAACATTTCATCAGAACTTTCCTCTCCTTCGGACTCTAAAAGAGAAGGATAAAGCAAATGCTCTAAATCGTTTGTCAAAAGCCGGAATTCACTTAAAATATTTTTTATAGAGACTTCTTCAGACTCTTTTAATATTTGTTTTTCGATTTCTGATATTTTCATCTCCTATACCTTTCAGTTATAATATAGGTAAAAGATTTGTATAATTTTCACTATATCATAAGGTATGATTTTACAGATTTTTAGAATAAAGTTTGCAGTCTAAACCTATATTATATAATAATATGAGAGAAATCAAAAAAGACATATTTGAATGGATTGAAGAGAACCGAAAGGATAATAAAGTAATCTTAATGCACTGCATATCCTCGGACTGGGCTTTGGGTGCAGGTATTGCAAAAGTTATTGATGAAAAGTTTCAGGAAAAGGAAAGTTTGAAAAGAGCTTTTCCTGAAAAGCCAGAATGGAAAGGTAAAGGTTTTGGTTTAATTACTCCTAGGCCTACTCTCGAAGAAGTTTCTCCACACCTTTACATTTGTAATCTTGTAACAAAGGAGCACTATTGGAACAAACCTACATACACTACCCTGAGTGATTCTTTGGAAAATGTAAAAGCTTTACTACAGGTTCTAAAATCGAAAGCTAAAGAAGAAAAATTAGGTTTCAAAATTGTCATGCCTAGGATAGGTTGCGGTTTGGACAAACTTAGGTGGTCAAGTGTTAAAGAAATTGTTTTACAATGGGCTGGAATAGACTTTGATGTAACAGTCTGTTATCTGTAAACTTACAAACTTTTAAGGAGTAAAGTGAAATGCTACCTGAAGTTGAAGAAAAAATTTCTTACGAAGACTACAATAAGTTTTTGACACTTGCTTCAAACCTTACTCACTTTTTAGATAAGATTGGACTTACCTACGAATCTAAAGCTGCGGATGAGTTCTTGGATAACATTGCAGCTAAAATTGAAAGTCATTTAGGAGAATAGAAAATGGGAGCAATAAATACACTTTTGCAGACAGCTATTGATGCAATCGAAGAAGTCGGCAAAAAAGATGATTATTGGAATGATGGATACCATTTCAAAGCAGATACCAATACTCGCTCTATAGATGATATTACAATTAAAGCTGACGGAGACGATTTTGTTTTAGCTTGTGTTTGGAAAAACTTACCTAACTATAAACCTTCTTTACCAAACCTTAAACAAGCTTTTGACAAGTACGGATGGACTGTAAAGGATAAAGCTGAAATAACTAAAATTATTTCTGATTTAATGTCTTATGCAAGTAACAATCCAAATGCAGCAGATGCTTGTAAAAAAGCAGAAGTTTTCCTGAACAATTTGTAAGGAAGGAGTTGCAGAGTGTTAGATTGCGAAAAAGCTTTAAATATTGTTTTAGATAAATACAACATTGAAAAAGAGAGTGTAGCTAAATATTGTTTTCTCGATAAAGAGGATGGCTCTTTTCCAAACGATAACTGTACACTTTTTGTAGTACTGAAAAACGGTCAGAAAATCTTCGAGGATTTTTCAGGAGGTATGTAATGAGTAATTTACTTTCAGCAAAAGACAGAAAGCATTTACCAAGTAAAGATGCAATAAACCCTTTAACACCATACGGTACCTGTAAGTGTTATGAGTATTGGAAAAAGAGACTTTCTGAAATAGAAAAAGATATCGTTCAGACTAAAGAACGCAGGACAAGGTTGTATAAATCTTTGCCAGATGATTGGATTAGTGTTTTTAACGTAGTGGATCTTAAAAATCTAACAAAAGAGCATCTTGTCTTTTTGAGACTGCTTAAGCAAGAGGTTTTGCAGATTTACAGAGAAGCGAAAAAGGTTTATTTGGATTTTCAGAAAAAGTACAGTCAGCAAATTGAAGCTGAAACTCCGCTTTGGAAGAACATTCATGGTAAAATTCTGCATAGAATTACTGTAATAGATAAATCTGACAATAAAGTGCATACGACATATTATGTAAAGTTGAATGAAGCATATTGCAGCTTTTCTGGTTTTATAAAGAATTATAACATTCAGCAGATTTTTGAAAACGAAAAAGAGGATTTGAAGAAGTACAGTTTTTCTGCCTCTTACAATCTCGACAGCCTTGTGCGGTTTTACAAATCCGAGGATTTCAAATTAAGTATCGGTCCTGTCAACGAACTACCGAAAGGTGATATACCTGTATCTGTTTTCGATGTTGTACAGTACAAAGCTTTTAAATCTCTTCCAGGTAATTTAGCTGATACCCATCTTACTTACGATGAATTCAAAAAAGATTTCGAGTACAATTCTGGAGAATCTCTAAAAGGTATGAAGAGGTGGTTTGCAGACAACTTTAGAGATACTCTTGAAAAACAATTTCCTGGAAGTGAAGCTTATGATATTGTAGATTGCGGGGATTTTAAGAAAACTTATAAAAGCTGGAAAAGGTATTACGATATGTGGCAGATTGACGAGACTCCAGCAAAACGAAGATCAAAGAAAAAAGTGAAAGAATAACAAGTTTTCTGAAAAATCATGTATTACAAAGGTGCTTGAAAAAAGCACCTTTTTCTATATTTGTTTTTACAAAGAGCTTCAGTTCCGTTCCGTATTCCTGAAGCATTAAACAAAACATGAAGGAGTTTTAAATGTCAGAAGAAAACAAAGTAGCTAGTATTGCTGGTAAAGTACTTGGTGAAAGAACTGGCGAAGTAAAAACATATTCGCCAGATGTACTTGTTCCAGTTCCAAGAAATCTTTCTATCGAATATCTTGGAGTAAAAATGGAAGATTTGAAAGGTGCGGGATTTGATTTGTGGTATAGTTACGAATTTCGTACACTTACAACAAACGGTCTTCCAGTCGCATCTGTAATTAAGTTTATCATTCCGCACGAATCAAAAAACATTATCGAAAGTAAATCTTTTAAGCTTTATTGTAATGGATTTACAACGGAGCGCCTTGGCGATACAAAAGAAGAAGCTCTCAAGAAAGCTTGCGAAATTATGAGAAAGGACTTGAGCAAAGCTGCTGAGGGCGATGTTGAAGTTTCAATCGTAGATGGAAGTGTTCGTGAAGCTGTATTTGAAGATTATGTAGAACTTACAACTTTGGTTGATCCAAAAATCGAAGTAAAAATCTATAACGAAACACCAGAGCTTTTGGAAGTTGAAGATACTGATGAAGTAAAGACTTACAGACTCAAGTTCGATGCTTTGAGAAGTACTTGCCGAATTACTCATCAGCCAGACTCGGGAAGCTTCTATCTTTATTATCAGTCAAAGAAACACATTAAGGAAGAAAGCCTCGTTCGTTACTTCTCTTCATTCTATGAAGAGCATCACTTCCACGAAGAGATTTTGGTAACAGCATTTACAAGACTTGAAAAGCTTTTGAATCCTGAAGATAGTTTGTTTACAACAGCTCTCTACCAGAGGCGTGGATCACTTGATATTGGGCCTTGCCATTATAAGAATATGGATCAGGGATCAAAGGAAGAAGACATTATTTACAGTTTGATGTCTCCAAAAGTATTTGCTTTTGATCCAAACAACCTTTACCGTTAAATTTTTTGAAAGGAGTCTTGCAGGACTTCTTCTTCACTAATCTATAATTCTTTAAAATTTCAAGGAGATAAAAAATTGAATTGGTTGAAAAGACAATTTAAGGAAATGCACGAATTGCTGAATGCTATTCCTTCTACGGTTGTTATGTTTATGGTTGTATCTGTAATCGTAACAAACTTGATGGCTTCTAAGTTTATTGTAGATGCACCTTGGATGCAGGTAACCGGTGGACTTTTGATGTCATGGCTTCCATTCTTGTGTATGGATATTGTAAGTAAGCATTACGGAGCAAAAGCATCTATTCGCTTGAATTTGTTTGCTTTGTTTATGTATTTGTGCTGCATTGCTGTTTTTGAAATTGTAGTATTGATTCAGTATCCAGCTCTCGAAGCAGGTGGAAAGGATTATACGAGCTTTAATAGTGTTTATGGTACTCAGTGGCAGATCCTTGTAGCAAGTGCAATTGCATATGTTGTTTCCGGTATAGTAAACAGTATTACAAACTGTAGCATTGGTGCAATGTTTAAGAAGAATCCAGATGGAAAGCTTGCTTATGTTTCTCGTAGCTACATTTCAACTTTTATTGGACAGTTTATCGACAATTTCGTATTCGTAGCTTTGCTTAACATCTTCTTTGGACTTACTTTTGGTTCCGGAGCATTTGGTTGGCTTGCAAATAATGGTTTCTGGCCTGTTGTAGGAGCAGCATTGCTTGGAGGCTTCTACGAATTGATTGCTGAAGTTATCTTCTCACCAATTGGTTATAGGGTAGTAACAAAGTGGAAGAAAGATGGTGTAGGTAAGGAATACATCGAAGCTCATTCAAAGTAAACTTTACAGAAAAAGAATTCCAGTTAACTTTTATGTTAACTGGATTTTTCACGTTTAGGAGACTTTAAAATGGTACCTTATCCAAAAGATCCTACACTTTGGTACGAACCAATTGTTATTGGTCTTCCACCTGCAAGCGCTGGCAGATGTTATTGGTTAGCCGAGGCTTACAGTAAAACGAATTACAAAGTAGTTGAAGAACTATTACAAAGTTTAATTTTATTTTACTCAGATAAAGATAAATATCAAAAAGAATTTTTTGAAAAAGAGTTTAAGTACAAAATTGGTTTTTATCAAGTACCTGAGGACTATCCAATTAATTATTGCTTTTTTGATCCAAATCTTAAAATGACAATTGTACCTATAAAAGATTCTAAAATAATTGAACTGTGTAATGATTCAGATGCTTATAAAAAATATCTAACATTTTTAAAGCAGAAAATTGTTCACGAAGATACTCACAAACAACAATTTGACAGGTATGAGGGTTACAATAAAGATTATAAGTTTCCTAGCAATGAAGCTTTTTTTTTAAAAACTCAAGCTGATGTAGATTATTTTTCTCAAACAATCGAGGCTGACGCTTATGGAAGAGAAACAGGACAAGTCTTAAAAGATACTTTTCCAAATACATACTCAGAGATTCTGTTTAAAATGTTAATGACAGGTAAAACGGATTGTATCAAAGAGTATACAGATGTGTATAAAGATCCTCGAATCCCTCGAAAAGCCTTTCAACACTTTTGGAGAGCTCTTTACGATTACTTAAAAGAAAACGAAAAACCTTTAAAAGAAAGTTCTGCACTCTCTGACTTAAACTCTCTTAGAGAGTATTGCGAAAAAAGATTGAAAGAGAAAGAGTAAAAAGAAGAATCTTTTTTAGGTTAAATCTTCCAATTGATATTTTTCAATATAATTGATTCCTTTGTTTAGAAGACTTGTTTGTAGCTTCTTATCGTGTTGCACAATATCTCTTAAAATACTTAAGTACATATTTATAGCTGTTTTTAGTTCATCAACTACGTTTTGTAATTCAGTCTTTTCCTCATTAGTTTTTGACTTATCGATTTTTAATTGCAAAACATTTAAGCTCTTTGTTGCGAGTGTTCTTACAGCTGTTATTTCACCATTTAAGAACTTATCTTGTAAACTTTTATCTTCGAAGTAGTTGTGATTATTTACATAATCTTGTAGCATGTTCAGGTATGATAAAGCATTCTGATGCAAAAGTTCGTAGTTTGTACTATACGTTTTTTTAGCTTCTTTTAAGCTTTTTAATTCGCTTGAGCTACAAAATCTTTTCCAAGAGATAGACTCTGACAACTTGAGAACTTCTGCTAATAGACTTCTTGCTGCTGTATCTAGCTGAAATAAATTGGTGTTATCCGTATACGTGAAGATGCTGTTTGTTGTCATAGTATGCACCTCATTCATATAATAATATAGTGAATTAAATTCAAAATTTTTCTTAGAAAAAACCAAAAACTTCGAGCTATAATTTTAAGTATGAAAGAATTAGAATATTTATCAGCTACAGAAATTGGTAGCATGGTTAACAGAAAGGAAATTTCTCCTACAGAAGTCCTAAAATACTTTGAAGAAAGAATTAAAGTTCGAAACCCTTCAATAAATGCTTTTGTATATACAAACTTTGAAGATGCATATAAAGAAGCTAAATTGATGGAAGAGAGATTGGCTAAAGGAGAAGATTGTGGAGTCTTTGCAGGTGTTCCTGTAGGGTTGAAAGACTTTTTACCTTCGAAAAAGGGTTGGACAAATACACATGGTGGTGTAAAAGCTTTAACAAAAGTTGATGAAGCTGATTCTGAATTTTACAAAGCTGCAAGAAAACTTGGAGCAATTGCAATTGGAAAAACAAATGCACCTGCTTTTGCTTTTAGAGGTTTGACAGACAATTACCTTTATGGAGCAACTTCAACTCCTTTTAAAGTAGGTTACAATTCAGGAGGAAGCTCCGGCGGTACAGCAGCAGCTGTAGCTGATGGATTGATTCCTTTAGGAGAAGGATCTGATGGAGGTGGATCTATTCGTATTCCAGCTGCAATGTGCGGTTGTTTTGGATACAAAGCTTCTGTAGGTTCAATTCCTTCAGTTTGTAGACCTGATGGATGGACAGCTACTCATCCTTATTGCTTTAATGGAGCAATTACAAGAAATGTAACAGATGCAGCTCATATTTATCAAGAAATGATTCATTACGATCCTCGAGACCCTTTATCACTTCCAATTCAGCACAATTTGTTAGCTGCACTTCATTATTTGGGAGACCTCAGAGGAATTAAAATTGCTTTAACTTACGATTTTAATCTTTTCAAAGATGTTGATCCTAAAATTGTAGATGCTGTAAAGAAGTCTGCTGAAGCTCTAAAAGGTATTGGAGCGGTTGTTGAAGAGGTAGATTTCAATTTTGGAAAATACGATTTGAAGACTTTAGCAGACCTTTGGTGCAAAGCTATAAGCATGGATACAGCTTTGGATATGCACTTCTGGAAAGAAGAAGGTTTGGACTTGTTAAAAGATTACAGAGACCAACTACCTGATCCTTTTGTTTATTGGAATGAAAAAGCTTTCAATTTGAATGTACTTGACGTAAGAGCATTTAACGATGCAAGAACAGCTATTTTGGATGCTCATGAAGATGTTTTTGAAAAGTACGATATTATTATTGCTCCTACGACAACTTGTTTAGGTGTAAAGAATTCTGAAAAGAAAGGAGAAACTTTAGGATCTTCTGAAAACGGAACTATTGGCTTCTGTGAAACATTCCTTGAAAACTTTACAGGTAATCCTGCAGCTTCTATTCCTGTAGGAATTGCAGATAACTTCCCAATTGGTATGCAAATCATTGGTAAGAAATTCCGAGATGAAGATGTATTTAGAGTAGCTAAAATGTTGGAAAATGTTCAACCTTGGAATTACGACATTCCAAAAAATCGAAAAGTTTAAATGATTTTTTTTGGACAATTGAGGAGTTAAAAGAGTGTGTAACAGTAAATGCTTTGCAAAACCCCAAAAAATGAGCCTAATGGATATTTTGAGTATCAGAGGTCATTTCGGTTTAGAAAAGGATCTTGAAACCGAGGTTGTGAACTTAGAGCTAAAAGATGGAGAAACTCAAACAATTACTCTGTTGAAAAGTGATTTAGAGTTTTTAGAAAAAATTAAAAAAGTTTCTTCGGTGAAAAGTTTTTCGTAGTAAAGCTTAAAAAAAGGCTCCTAAAAACTAGGAGCCTTTTACGGTATTAAACGTGCATTATAATTTTATGCTGAAATCCTTGGAATAATTACTACACGTACCCACTTTTTTAAGCAAGCTTTTTTAGCATCTTCTTTTGTTGCACCTGGATGTGTCTCTACATATCTTTCAATCATTGAAAGCCACATATCAATTACATCCTTTACAAGTCGGAATTCAAGATGCTCTTTAAGCTGAATTGTTTTACCGAAAAGGTTTACACCTTTCATACCAGCTTCGATAAGAGGTCCGAGAAGTGACATTAACAAGTCTTTTGCAGCTTGTACATCTGCTTCTTCATAAATACCATCTTTCTGACCGATATCCATTTTGTTAATTATCATTCCGAGGCGTACCAAATACTCTTCCTGAGTTAAGTGTAAATCGAAATGATCGCAACGACTCCAAAGTGCATCGTTAATTTGATTTTCATGCAAGTTTGAAATGATTACAAGTCTTGCGTTAAATGTCCAATCTGTTGGAACTGTATCATTTATTTCAAGCATGCTATCATCTACAGCTGCTTCTGGCTCCACAGAATCTTCATCCTCAATGTCGTCGTCATCAATTAACTCATCATCCTCAGACTCGTAAAGTTTATTTAACTCTTCTGGATCGTAATTTTCTTTCTTTTTTGCTTTTAACACGTTGTTAAGTCTTGCAGCGATTGAAGATGTAATGTGTACGTGGAAATTTGTTCCTGGCTCCATTGCACCTTTTAACATGTTAATTACATCCGGATTTGCATCCTTTCTCAAGAAAGTATCACAGTCATCCATAATTACAAGATCTTGATCTCTGTAATTCCACAAGAATTCTGCAACTGTTGTTGGATTGCGTCCGATTGAACCTGTAACAACTGGAGTTGACTCTAGCTTACCAGCTTCTTCAAGAAGAGAGTTAACAATAAAGGTTTTGCCAATACCAGCATCACCAGCGAGCATGTAATATCTTTTTACGGATTTTCCGCGAATTACACGTCTGAGCTTTAACTCAATCATCTCGTATTTTGTTGTTACAGTATCTACAGCTGTTTCAACAAAATTGTCGTTTGCATCGATTAAATCGATCAAATCTGTAAGCTCTTTTGATGGAGGCTCTGTATTTTTTATAGCTACTGGTTCACCGGCAGCTGCGTACTGGAACATTTTAATAAAATGTCTTTTAAGGATTTTTGCTCCTTTTTCATAATCTGGTTGAGTAGCTATCCAATTTTGGAAAGCTTCAAAATCATCTGTACCACCTTGCCTCTTGTAATCAGCTACAATGTCATCGTACGTTCTAGCTTCCTTCAAAACCTGTACTTTTGGCTGTGTGTGAGCCTTTACATAGGCTTCTGTAAATGCACCAGATTCAGGATTTGTATCTGATTCTGATGTATTTAGAACTTTTGGCAAGTCTATTTGATCCATGTCAACAACATCTGTATTTAAGCTTACAAGGTTTGCTGCAGCAACAGCAGCGTTTGTATCTTTACGGAGTTTTGCACCAATAGCTTCTAACTCCTCTACAGTAGCTTCTGAAAGTCTTTTTTCTTTCAAAAGGTGTTGACATCTAGCTAAAGATTCTTTAAAACTTTGCTTATTCATTTTATTCATACCCTCTTTTTCCTTTTTTTCTTTAGTTAAACATATCTGCTAATGTTGTTGGAGTATCAACAGGTGCTCTAATAGCTGCACGCTCACTCTCGGCTTCATCGTCAAGCAACTCGTTAGAGAATAATACGTTGTTAAAAGCTTCTTCAGCTGTTTTTGCTTCACCGTAGGCTTCTCTGTCTGCTTCATCGATTCCATAATCTTCATAAACCTGGTCGATTTCGTCAGATTCTCTAAACATGTCATTTTCATCGTAGAATTCAGCTTCTCTTAAAGCTTCTTTTCTATCTTGAGCTTCTGCTTGTAATCTTGAGCGAACTTTTGCAAGTCTTTCCTCTCTTAAAGCTTCTTCCTTTGCTTTTTTCTCAGCTATTAACTTTTCTTTCTTCTCTACCTCGAGTGCAGCTTTTGCTTGTTGCTCTTTTAGGAGATTTGCATTCAAGTTCTTTGCTTCAGCTTCCATTACAGTGTTTTTTGCTTTAAGCATCTTCAAAGCCTTTTCATCTCTTTTAGCTGACTCCTCAAGTTCGTTGAAATCATTCTTGAGTTTTGCATTAGTTGCTCTCAAAGCTATGTGCTTTTCTCTGAGCTTCTCTTCTCTTTCTTTGATTGAGTTAAGTTCGTTTGTTAAGCGACTAGTCTCAATCTTACTTTCTGCAAAATTAAGCTTACTTTTTAGACTTGCTTTTTGTAGCTGTTTTACTGTCTTATCTGCTTCCTCAAAAAGACTCTTAAGCTCGTTGTACTGCTCTGTAAGTTGCCTATTTTTTAGCAAAAGACTTTTTTTACTAGCAATTAGCTCTTCTTTCTTTGAGGTTTCTTCTGCAAGTTCTTTCTTCAAAGAAACGATCTTTGCTGTAAGTTCCGCAGATTCTTTTTTACTAGTTTGCTGAGCATTCCTGAGTGACTTTACTTGCTCTCTTAAAGTATCTATTGTGCTATGTGTAGCATTAAGTTTTGCTTCTGTCAAGCTTGCAAACTTTTTAGATTCAAACAATTGCTTCTTTAAATCTTTTCCAGCTGTATTAGACTCTGTCAAAGATTTCTTTAAAGAAGCTACCTGTTTTGAAAGACTTTCTACCTGCTCTTCTTTGTTAAAGTTCTCTTCAGCCTCGTTTATAGCATATGCTTCTTTTGATTCGCACATTGCTTTATACTTATTAGCTTCTTTTGTAACTTTTTCTAAGCACTCTTCCAAAGATGTAAAGTCTTCAAGCTTTTCTTTGATATTTGTGAGTTTTGAAATATTGCTAATCTCTAACTCTTCACAAATTGCGCGAGCATCGTAACCTTCTTGAATAGCTTTACGAGTATCTTTCATGATAGACTCGATTATGTTAGTTATTTGTGCACTAAGCTTTTCTTTTGAAGAAGCACTAAAACTTTCTTTCTTGATTTTGGTTACCAAATTCTTAAGCTTTTGAATTTTTTCTTCCCAAAGCTTGTTAGATTCTTTATTAATTGTTTTAATTGCTTCTGAATAGTGATCTAAAACAAGTTTCTCAGAAAGAGCTAAATTGTCATCCTCACCGTATCCATAAAGTGGATCGTCTGTTTCATCGTAGTCGTTAGTATCCAGTGAAGAAGATATTTCTACATAATCATCGTCAAGAGGTGCATGCTTTGCTTCTGGATCTGTACTCTCTTTAAGGTTTTTATTGTTTGTTGCAACCTTCTTTTTTTCTACACTTTCTTTCTTCATTATATCTCCATGATCACCAAATACACCTTGAGATGGATTTAATACCAAATCAGCAAAGCGATCAATCTCGTAATCGTCAGGATCTACTTCAACACCATCTGCTAAAAAGTCTCCATAACCAGATGTGCTAAAACCAACTCTTCCTCCAACACCAATTATTTGACGTGCAAGTGCTCCACCGTCTCCAACAAATGTTCCAATACCGTAAATGATGTCATCGTCTCCAATAAAACCGTCTAACCAAACAATTGACTGTTTCATGAAGTCGCCATCTTCATCATCTGCTGGATGGTTTGCTAAACCTGTACCACCTTGCCAAGTTTCACGCTGGTTGTTTACTACGTTTTCCCAAAGTTTTTTACCATAAACGCGACCATTAAGGTTTGGATGCTCTTTATCGTTTACTTTAGATACTGGGAATTGCCAAAGTTCAATATCATCGATATTTGCTCCAGACTCTTGAAGATTCTCAAGAATCTGCTTTTGCATCTTTTCATCAACTTTAGCTTCTTTTAAAATCTTTTTATACTTGTTAGTTACAGCTGCTTCTGTCAGCTTTGGCTTAACGTGAAGAGCCCTAGCAGATTCAACTAAAGATTTGTACTTAGCTTCTGCTGTTACATTTTTGTAAAGACTTCTTGGACCAGAAAAAGATTCTACAAGGTGTATTTTACCTTCTCTTGACATATTTTTACTTCCTACGTTCGTAATTTAATTTTTCTGCATACAGCGAATATTACAAGCGTAAATTTATAATTCTCTTAATTAAAAATTAGTGAATTCAAAAGAATGTTGAATTTCTCCTTTAAATTTCAAGCACCAAACTAATTTTCTATATTAAAATAAATGTAAGGAGACAAATATAAGATGTCAGAAGAAACTATTTTACATCAAATTGAGAATGTCGCTAAAATAGAAAAGGAAATTCCGCCAGGATATCAAAGAATAGTAATGAGTACAAAAGGTAAATATGGTGCTCCTCCAGTTTTTCACATACGTAACTTTTCTGTAGAAGAAGCTCTTGCTTTAGGTTCAATTGCTCAAGAAGAAATTCCAATTAAGGTTACAGCACTTTTGCAACAAATCATACTTGAAGAGAATGTAAATGTAGAAACTTTTTACGAGCAAGAAGTAGCAGAGCTATCAATTCACTTTTACAGAAGTTTTTACAGCAATCGTTTAAAGGATCAGAAGTGGGAATTAACAGAAAAAGATAAAGAGTGGATGAAAAACGAGGTTTACGCCGGAAAGGAGTGTGCTGAATACTTGAACTGGGTAAGAGGTGTTGAAACCGGTAAGCTTCCATTAAAGTACGAAATTGATTTAAATACAGTTGGTTACTACAGAGTTTCAGATGAAGATGTTAAAAAGAATATAAAGTACTCAAAAGGCGGCTTTAGCTGTATTTTCCAATATCCAAGATTTGGCGATACAGCACTTTTGCAAAAAGCTGTAAAAGAAAAATTCAGAACTCAAGACCGTCAATTTGGTCCACTTTACGAAACTTATAAAAGAAAGCAAGACGCAGAAGCAAGGCTGCGCAGAGGAGAAAATGTAGCGATTGATCAGATTCCTTATTTGGATGCTGATGACTTGCAAGCTGTAAGAGAGTACGAGTTAGAGAAAACATCTTACATTATTTCTCAAATGAAAGGCCTTTATTTAAAAGAAATAAATGGAGAGGATATTTCCGCAAAACCACTTTCTGAAAGGGTTGAAATTGCAAAAGATCCAAGGATTGATTTTAGTCTGTATCAAACGGTTTCTGAAGAATTTGGTAAGTTGAAAATAGGACCTGTACCAAAGGTTAAAGTCCTTAACCCGGTATCAAATATGATAGAGGAAATCGATCATCCCTTTCGGACCCTTGACCTGCTTGCCGCTATTAAAGACTTTAGATCTGACGACGCAAATATTGAGCTTGTCTAGGTATACAAGTAACAATTACGATACTTGTATGAAGATGCCAGTGCATATGTTTATTGCACTTGGTAATATCTTAGCAGGTCAATTCAAGAAAGAAGCAGAAGATCAAAAGAAGCAGCAAGAAGGATACGAAAACAACTTACCGAACTTAAGGCAAATGTCAGATATGTCAAACTTAGCAAATGTCAGTTCGATGTTAAGTGGTTTTACAGCTTCTTTACCTTCGATTCCAAACAAACCTTCTTTTTAAAAAAAATTAAAACCTCTTCTTTCGAAGAGGTTTTTTAATTAAAAAAATTTTTTTAATCCTTCACGTAGCGAATTCCTTTTTCAAGAACTTCTATTTTTCCTGGATGATTGTTATTCCAAGAATCTACCAAAAAACGGTACAAATGCTCAAGACCGGTTTTATTTAAGCACTCATAAGAAATTATTTTTCCTGGCATTTGCATGGTAGTTGTTAGAATTGCGGATGTCTTTTTTGTAATTTCTGTTTTCTTTTCCTGACTTAAATCAGACCATCTTACAGGGTGTTTGTGATCATACATACAGTTTAACCTCCATAACTTTTCTTTTTTTTGAATTATATTGTAACGAAGTGTAAGAAACTCTCAGAAAAAAAATCTGAGAGTTTCAAACAGGTAAGCTAAAATTCGTTCGTTAGATTAACACAGCTTCTTTTTCAACCTTTTCAACGTTTGCTGCGCACTCAGGATATGTTTCTTTCCACTTTTCAATAGCTTCCGGAGTTGCAATTCCAATTACTTCTTCGCGAATTGCAATGTAATCGCTGTCAAAGTCTGCTGCAAAGGTTCCAAAAATCTTACGTCCCATCTTCCGAGGATCGCAACCAAAGCCACCAGTCGCAAAGTACAATTGATTTTTTGCATTACGGTATTCAGCTTTCATGTATTTTGAAGGATCAAGAACCAACCACTGACCCTCAAAATTACTGTTACAGCTCCCAGGAACTACATCATCTTTTGTCATCAAAGTCGTCACTTTCGTACCTCGTTAAAATTAATATTAAAAAAACTATTTTTAGTTTTTTTAAAACATTTCAGTTTTTGTATCTTTTGTAATAACGTCAAAAGACTGCAAAGAAAACTCGACATCGTCATCGTCAATAACAGAGTCGTTAAGTTGATCTACATCATTTTTTGCTCTACTCTTTGCTGACTCATCGTACACGTTGTGAACTGTCAAGGACCCTGTTTTAAAGTCGTGCTTAAAAATAATATAAACTACCTTCAAATCACTAACCTCCTTTTTACTTCTCCCAAAAATTATTTAAAGTAACTTTTACTATTTCGAAACCCCAACCATTACTGAAGTTGGGGTCTGTTAAAGCGTCTAAAAGTTGTTTTACCTGCTCTTTCGATAGTTCTTTTAGCTTAATGTAATATGGCTCTTCAAAAAAGTAATTTGAAGATTTTTCAAGACCAAGGAAGCTTTTAAGTTCTTCAAGAAAACTATTGCAACACATTTCTACATGCTCTAAAGCCTCTTTATCATCTTCGAAAGGTCCGCAAGTATCTTTTACTGTTAGTTTTACATCAAACATTAAGCGCTACCTCCTTTGCAAGAATTTTAAATATCTTTTGTTACAAGGTTGTCGATGTTTTGCATCGAGGTTTCTTGTATAGCATTACAGTTTCGAATTTCCTCAAAACTTTTTGGAGCAAACTTTGCTACATACAGTTCAAATTGATTCCTGATCCAATCCTTAGTAGCTTTACTGTCTATGACGTAACCTTTGTTATTATGTCCGTTAAAAATAGCAGTTTGTCCACAATTGAGTTGAACTAAAGCTATTCCGTTTCTCCATTCATCTACAAAGCGAACATTACACTTAATGTAAAAGTCTACGAAGTCCTTGTATTGTTCAACAATGTAGTGTTTTGTCATACCTTTAGCTTACTCCTGTACAATTCAAAATATAGGGTTTCTTGATTGGGGATTTTCCTTCTCTTTAAAAAAATTCAATTTACAAAATCTAACAAAGCTTTTTCAGTAACAAGTTTACTTGCGACTTTTATCAAAGGACTACTATCAGTACGTTTTACATCACAAGTATCTAACATAGCTTGAAGTATTAAAGGGTTTTGCGAAAAGTACATTATTTGTTGTCCGATAGCGTTTACTAAAAGTGGATCTGCTTTAGCTAAGAAACTTTCGTTTGGAAAAATCATCAGATTTTCTTTAGCGCAAACATCTTTTGTTTTTTCTCCAATAATCTCTTTAATCAGTTTTTTGTATTCAGGTGTACCAGATTTAACCAACTTTAATTTGAAATTGTTTAAGTCATTTGCTGCATTTTGAGTTTTTACCTCGTCAATTACCAATTCACCTTTTTTATTTAATTTTGTGTAGTAAACAACCGTTTTGTTAATCATTAAAGCTCCTCGTAGAAAAACCCATCAAAATGATCTGTAGTATCTTTTTTAATATTTGTTTCAGTTTCTCCGTTGTAGAAAAACTCTGGGAAATCTACATTATCTGTTTTACTTAAATTTTCTTTTCTTTTTGCAATAATACGTTGCCAATATTTTTCTGTAACATCTGGTGTACAGTATTCACCTGTAACAGGATCTCTTCCATGATCTAATCTTTCGTGCATTCGCCTACATAAAGAGTATATATTATTATCTGCATCGTATATTAAATCAGGCCTTAAAGATACAGGTTTATAATGCGCGGGATCTATTTTTGATGTAGAAAATCCATCTTGATTTTGTTCGAATAGCAAAGCTTCTTTTACAGTTAAGCATTGACAAAGTAAGCATTGATTTTTGTCAAGCTCAAAACATCTTTGTTTAGCAGCTTGCCACTTTTCGTCGTTTTTATCCCTTCTCATGTTTTTTCCTTAACAAGTATAGAATTCTTCACTATAATTAGATTATGTCACAAAAGAAAGCACGAGAAAAACGAAAATTGAATAAAGCAATACAGCAAACTCTAAAGGCTCGGACTTATCAAATACTAAGTGAAACGTTAAAAGCAGAACATTTAGATTTCGATAAACTGGACCCAATTAAAAAGCTTACACTTGCTACTTTAGCAAAAAAGCAAGCTGAAAAAGATTTAGAGCGTGTGCTGAAGCTACAGAAAGAGTTAGATGTTTTAAAGACAAAGGAGGCTAGAAAATGAATATTGCAGAAGCAGAAAAAGAAGAGCAACTCGAATCTTTTGATGTTGACGAATCTACAGTAACAATTGGAGCTGCATACGGAAAAGCAAACGAAAGGTTGGTAGAGTTTATTGATAAGAATATCAAGATGCTAAAAGCTAATTTGCTTAAATCATCTTTTCCAGATATACAGACAATTAACCAAGCCTACATTAATTATCTTCCACTTTGTTTCGCACTTAACTCTTTGTACCAGCGTGTAAAGTTTGATGCAGATAAAGCTGTAAAAGAGCTTGAGCTGTTCGATGATCAAGCGATGGATCAAACAAAGAAAGAGTTGAACAGAGAAGATAACAGAAAGACTTGGTATTCAGCTACAGAACTTCGCTCAGCAGCTCATACAAAATATAAATCAAAATACGCATCACTACAAGCAAAAGTAGCACTTGCAGAAGGTAGACGATCTTTTATTGAAAGGCTTTGTAAATCCTGGGATGCTTGGCAATTTAGTTTAGGGCAGATTTCAAGAAACTTGATTGCAGAAGCGAATGCAAATGGATTGGACATGAAAGCACAAAGTTTGATGCCTCAAGATCCAGATGAAAAGAGAATGGAAGAACTTGTAGAGCAAGCAATGGCAAACTCAGCAAGAGTTTAGTGTGAACTTTTTTGCAAAAAGCCTCTTCTCTTTTGAAGAGGTTTTTCCTTTTTAGTAAAATACACTATAATATAAGTATTATGATTTACAAGGTAGCAGAAGATATAATTGAAATATTAACAAAAAAATTACCATTTATTAGATACGGAGATGCAAGATTTTTTGATTTAGAGGAAAGTTATTACTCTGTAGCTGGTAAAAAAGAAATCCCATGGAAAAATCCAAAAGAGTCTATAGTACACAGGTTAACTGCATACATTGAATTAAATCCAAAAGAAAACAATTTTGATAAAAATAAAAAAGATTTTATTAACTTTTGCAATTGCTTTTTTGACAATAGTATTCCAAAAACATTTTCAAATGCAAAACACTTTCTTTTGGTAGGTGATAGAGAAAATGTGCAAGCTACAGAGGTTGCGATTTGGAATGTAGTTGAAGAAGCCTTTAATAAAGCAAATCTGCATTCTTATTTTGATTGTAGTAGATTACTGATTAACATTCCATGTGGAAGTTTAAACTTGTATGTTACAAAGCTTGTAAATTCAAACGACTTTTATATTGAAATTACATCAGAGGATCCAGACTCAAACGAATTAGACATACTTATAAATACGTTAAATCTTACAAATGAAATAGAAGAAAGTTGGGCAGAATTAGCAATGCGTTAAGATACTTCTTCAAGTAACTCTTCTATAGAGTTAAAAGATTCTGCAGACTCGTCGTAAGCTGAATCCTCCGGAAGCGTTTTATCATCCGCAAAAACATCCCATAATTGAAATTCCTCTTCTGAATCTGCATAACCCATGTGTGTGTCCTCCGTACGCTTTTTTAATTATAGAGTTTTTTAACCATTTAACCTCTGAAGTGTCTTAAAAACTCCAGGTGATTCTTCCTTAATACGTACTCCGGGTTTATTTCTAGCTTCGTTAAGCTCTAAAAGTGTAATTGGCTTTCCATCTAAAGAGTATTCTACGGCTTTAGTTGCTTCGTTAAGATTGTTACTAGTATTTGTATTTATTTGTTCACTCATTTTTTTGTAACTCCTTTCTTAATTTAGTTCTGTCTTTGGAAAATCTAACTATATTAATTGTATGATATCTATCGGTTTTCAAGCACCAAACATTGTTGCTTCAGTTATGAATTGTAAGAACGAGTCTGAGTTTAAGTTAGAGTGTTCAATTTTAAAGAATCAAAAGTTTACTTGGGATCCAACAACAAAGTTTTGGAAAAAAAGCGCTATCTTGTATACAGATAGTTTGTATGATACTTTAAGGATTGTTGCAAAAGATGTTTATTTTCCAGATCCAATAAAAGATTTAATTAAAAATTACCCGAGTACACTTCCTTCTGAACTTGTACAAGGTGATGAAATAAAAGAGATTAACTACAGAGCTTTACTTAAAGAGCCTTTTAAACCAATTGTTGGTAAAGCTCCTTTTGAAAATTATCAAGATGAAGACTTAAGAAAGTGTTTAAAACAAAATCGTTTTTTATTTAACTGGACGATGGGTTTAGGTAAGTCTTTTGCTACAGCTGTTATTTACGAGTATTTAAGAACATACAAAGGTGTTGACAAAATGATTTTGTTAACAACTCGTATTGGTACATACAACTTGAGAAGCGAAATGGATAAATTTTGTTTACACATATCCAAAGACGATGTACTTGTATTTAACTCTCCAAAATCTTTTAAAAAGTATACTCGCAAAATTTTTGACAACGAAGAGGTTTGTAGTAAAAGTATTTTAGTTTTTTCTTACGATAGTTGGAAATTAATGGCAACTGCTTACGGAGATAAAGCACGCGGAAAAATACTTAACATTCCAATTGATAATTTTTTTGGAAAGAACAAAGACCGTTTAATTTGTTTGGATGAATGTCAGCAATTGTCAAATCCAAAATCAGAAAGGTCTAAATCTATTTTTAAATACTTAAGATATTTTAAGTATCGTTACCTATTTTCTGCTACACCTGCAGATAAAAACGAAAAGATTTACTCGTTTGCAATGACGCTTGATCCAAAACTTGTTCGTTATATGAAGTATAATGAATGGTTAAGTTATTATAATGACATGGGAACCTGGTTTAGTAAATATGCAATTAATCCAAAAGGTTGGCATCAAGATGATTTAGATAAATTAAATCAAGAATTAGCAAAGTATTCTGCAAAAAGAGATGCAAAAGATGTTTTGGATTTACCTCCGCTTTGCGTAAAAACGTTTACAGTCGATATGAGCGAAAAGCAATCAAGCTTGTATAAAAGAATTACAAACGACATTGTTAATAATGCTCTTAAAAAGAATCCGGGGTTAGACGGAGCTTCTGTCGATGTTATTAGAGAAGCTTTTTCAACTGTTTGCTCTTTCTGCGAAAATCCAAACATTATTGCTACAAGTTCAACAGACATGGTTTCTGAAACGATAAAAGAGGATTGTGCAAAATACAATTATGCTACAGACTATGCAAAACTTGATGTAGTTGATGCTATTTTAGAGGATGAGCAAGAAAAAGATAATCGCGGAATTTTATGGTACACTCATCCAAAAACGAAAGAAGTTGTAGTTTCAAGATACGAGAAAATGAAACCAATTATTATAGCTGCAGAGATGTCTGAAGAGGAAAGAGATGCAGCTCTCGCGGAATTTAAAACAAATCCAGAGCATAAAATACTTATTGCATCTCAAAACATTTTAGCTACATCAGTAACTATTACAGAAGCTGTATTTGCAATATATCTAGAAACAGCTTTTAGTTTCGACACATACTTGCAATCGACCGGCCGCGTTTATCGTATTGGACAAAAAAAATCTGTAAGACTTTATCACATTTGGTTAAACAATTCAACAGACCTGTTTCACATTAATGCAATTGACAAGAAAGGTGATTTGGTTAAAACACTTTTTAGTGCAAAAGAAAAACCTGTACTTTCTCTTGCACAAATGAAACAATTATTTACTGGAGAGAGTTTTTAAGATTCTTTTAATTTTTCCAAGGAGCTGCAATTGGTTTACCGGTTTCTTGAATATAACAATCATGACACAAGCACTCGTAACTATCTCCAGTGTCTATTGGATCTTTTTTATTCCAAGCTTCCAATCCACCTTTGTAGTAATAATAGTTTGCAGGCTTACCACATCGCATACAAATTGCATCTTCTTTTAATATTTCATCCATAAATGGAATAATCTCAAGTGCAGTTGGAATCATTATTGCATCCCAACCAACTGTTAAGCCAGAGAAAACTAAAGGAATATCTTTTATGGAAGATTTAGCATAGTCGTAGAAAAACTGGCGTGTAAAAGGTACCATAAAATATTCATCAATAAAAATACATTCAACTTTTATGTATTTTAAGAGCTTTCCTACATCTTGAATAATCTCTTCTGGTTTTGTAAAAGTAAAAGAATGTACAAAGTTTGAATTTTTCAGCTCTTCCATTCTTTGAGCTATAAAAGATCCGTGAGATCCCCCACGAGTATCCCTTTCAGGTTCAAACCAAGCTACATTCTTTTTTGCAATCACGTATTTTTCTAGTTCATTAACGAGTCTTCTAGTCTTTCCCGCATACATCGGGCCTGTTAAAAGTTTTGTATACAAAATTAAGCTCCTTTTTTCAAATATAGGTAGTTTAGTTAGTCTTTTCGCAAAAAAAGGCTTCTACCTCAGAGGTAGAAGCTCTTAAAAATTATTTTTTTAAAACCTTTTTTACTTTTTGAAGTCGCTTTCTACAAAGTCTTCTTCATAACCAACAATTTCGTCAGTTTCTTTTAAATCAGATCCAAGTATCAACATTGGATTTCCATCGCGTTTAATCCAAATCTTTTGAACATCTACAACTAGCCAAACTTTTCCGTTTTCGTCAGTTACTTCATTTATCTGCAAATCAATAGATTTACCAAAAGTGTTAAAAGAAGTCTGTGAGTGCAAGTCTCCGTTTCCATGAACTGGATCGTATACTGCAAAAAGTGTTGGATCTATTCCACTGTCGTTCAAAGCTGTATCTGAAGTTGCTACACGAGCTTCCAAAGAAGCAGCATCCTGAGTCATTAACAAATAACATAAACGACCAGCTTTTGCATTGTAATAATCAACATCGATGCTTATGTTTTCTCCCTCAGTGTGTTGAAACCTTTTTTCGATTTTTGGAGTTGCAATTTTCCACATTGTTTCGATTCCAATTGGTTCAACTCCTTTTGATGACCATTCATCGTATTCAAGTACAGTTTCATCACCAATATCTACAACCTTATCGTCCTTTGTTAAAGCTAAAGCTGCTACATAACCTCTTGCAGTATTGATTACACCAAGTTGAGTTACTTCAAAATCCTTCAAGTTTGGATGATCTTTTGCAATTACAGTTACAAGTGGTGCCGGAGGAGTCGTGAAAGACATCTTAGTAATTGAACCTTCATCACTGTGAGTTGGAACATTCTGCAAGTTTGGTTCCTTGGAAATCATACGGAATGTTTCTGTAGCACAAACACCAAAATCACAATGAATGCGAGCACTTCCATCTGGATGATGAATAATGTACTGAGGCCAACCACTCCATTCTTTTGTAACTACACCTGTTTTTTGATTTACTTTAGTTTCGAGATCTCCTAAATATGTTTTTAAACATACATTTGCTTTTCGGAAGTTTTTAAGCTCTTGAACACCTTTCAAACCATCGCGAGTCCATTCTTTGAAACAATCGTTTGAAGTTTCAAATCCACCAGCTGCAGATTTACCATAACATGGCCAACCCTTTTCTTCCAAAAGTTTACCAAGTTTTGTAGTTGAACCAAATTCAAAATCTGGACTTACGTTAAATATTTCTGCAAGTTGTTGTCTCGCATCATTAATCTTCTTACGGAAAACCTTACGATGCAATTCAATTACATGCTCATCAACACACAAACCTTCGTATTCCATATGACAGATAATTGGATAAATCTTCATTACGAACTGATACCATTCATAGCTAGTGTATGCATGTCCACCTGTATGACTTATTGGTTTCTCTGTTGGATACTCTTGATCGAATTTATGCATTCTTGCTAAACCTGCAAGCCAAACTCTTACAGTCATTACAGCATCCATAGTTGCGTAAACAAATAACAAATCTTTTGGAATGTCGTAATAAGAAGGGTCTTTTATACCATCTTTTTTAAGAGCATCGCGATACAAATCCAATTTATGATCATAACCACCGTGAGGTGTCCAAAAGAATGCCTGAGTCTTCAAACCTTTCTTTCTTCCCGAGCACAAGCAGTGACAAAGTGTCATCGCGTCTTCAGTTACATCAATGTTCGTGTCTAATCCGTTTACCCACAAAAACTTAATATCAAACTTTCCGTTTACAGTAACACGATGTTTTGCACTTTGCATCATCTTTGAAAGATTTTTTACAAGTTGAGGATTATCTTTGAAGATTTTCCATTCAATATAATAACCTGTTTTAGAATCAAAAGCGAGTGTAATACATCTAATTTTACACTTCCATTGGTCAAATCCACTTGTTTCCAAGTCGAATGCACATATATTTTCGTTGCAGTGTTTGTTCAAAAACTCTTCAACATCTTTTACAGCCTTAACTTTGTCGGTATCGTAGCAAGCCCCTACTTCAACCAAATCTGGAGTTGACATATCATCTGGAAGTTGGTATTTGTGAGCAGCAATTTTTCTGAAAATAGAAATCATGAAATTCATTTTCCAACCACCAAGCTCAACTCCACATTGTCTTTTTGCGTTTGTTCCTGGACTGAAGATTTCTAATAAAGGATATTGTGGAAATACAAACATATCGTAATCGCCAATCCAACCGTGCCCAATATAAACGTAATTCTCAAAAGCTGGATAAATTAAATCTTCAACTGTAAAGTCTGTACCTGTTTTTGTGATTTGATATAGAGCTGCACCAAAAGGTACTACAACATCTGCAATCGTACCTTTTGCTCTAGCCGGAAGAATAATTTCTTTCATCCAACCAGAGTCGTTGTTAACATAAAATTCAGACTTTTTAGATTTTAAATCTTTTTCTGTCGGAACTTTACGCAACGCAGATGTTATTACATACGAGTTAATTCCTGCTTTTAATAACATCTTCTCAAGATACAAAAGAATTTCTTGTTCCAATTTATTTGTTTCTGGTCTTAGTGGAGCTTCTAGCAAAAGTGTAATAAATTCATTACCGTTAATGTGCTCTACTTTCCATAAAGATTCTTGTGTAGACTTTTGACCTGCTTTTTTATTTAATGAAAATGCCATTCGCTCTTTTTCCTTTTATAAAAATATTTAATCGTTTCTACCTAAAAGTATAGTTTTGAAAATCGAACTTTCTTTTAAAAAGGTTATATAGCTTATGAACTATATTTTTTTGTAGGAGTTTTTAAAAATGGAAGAAAACCTTAATCAAGAAAAATTCGAAAATGTAAAAGCTGAAATCGAGGAAAAGCTTAAGTTGCAAAAACAGCTCGAAGAGTTTAATAAACACGCTGTAGCTGTAATTTCAGATCTATTTAAAACAGATTTAGAAATTCAAAAAGAGGTAAGTGACAGCTTCTATAAAGCTATTGCAGAAACTGGTTTGACAATTCCAGAAGTTGGGAAAACTTACAGAAACGAGATGAATAACGCTTTTAATGACATTCTGAAACAGTGTAAGACAGATAGAGTTTTAGAGATTTCAGAAAGAAATCTTATTACTGCAACTTTGTTAAACTTGTATGAGCCAATCGACAATTTTGTAAAAGATGTAGAATCCCGAAAAAGAGGTTTGCTACACGTTTACTTTATAAATGCTGCACTTCGCTCTTTACCTCTTCGCTACAACGGTTGTAAAACAGATTGGGATTTAGAAGATAATAAACTTAAAGAAGTTAAAAGTACTTTAAGCTTAAAAAATTAACTAGATTGGTTAGAGCTTTCTGCAGAGCTCGAAGTGCTACTTTGACTTTGAGAAAGAGCACCGTCAGCAAGTTGAACAGCTTTGTTTCCGGTAGTTGCTAATGCTTCTCCAACCTTAGCATTTATTGTATTCAAAGCTGCGACGAGCAACTTACTTGGTTCTGTATTTTTAGTTTTTTGTAAAATTGCTTCTAACTTTTCATCTTTTTCAGCAACTTTAGCGTTTCCAAGGCGTTGATTTGTTTCCTCTTGTAAAGACTTTTTCTCTTTTTCAGCGTTAGTTGTATCTCCTAAAGTAGCTGTTACTCCAACACTTGTATTTGTTGAACCTTTTATAACAGGTGTTAATGTTTGGGTTTGATCTGCTTGTGCGTTTTGTTGTGCATCTTTGTTTGCTGTTTCTGTTTCCGTATTTCCACTTTTAGCTGTTGCTTCTACATAATACAAGTCTGTAGCGTCTCGCATATCAATTTGCATGTCAGTCCAAGTTACAGTAGCTTTTATTTGAAAAGGCTCTCCACTGTTACTTGAAAATTTAAAATCATAATCTGTGTTAATAAATCTAAAATTGTGAAAAGTAAAAACAGGTAACTGGCTGTATCGATGTACAATGTTAGTAGTATCGTTGTTATTACCATTACTATCAGTATCGCTGTTGTTACCATCACTACCGGTTGATGTACCATCTAAATTTTTTTTAAACGCTGCAGCTGTAGTTTCATTTAACTTCCATTCCAAGTTTTCAAAAAAGAGTGATTTATTTAAGTCTCTACCATTTAAAACATACAATTTAACTGTACCTAAGTTAGCATTCCACTTTGCAGATTCCGAAACCGTAGATAAGTTATAGCTAGCAGTATCTTTATTAAGAATGGTAGTGCCAGCAACTGTAATTAAACTACTAAGAGCTTTAAAATGTCGATCAATGTAAATTGTAAAATCTGCTACATGTTCGTGTGTAGCTTGTAAAGCAGTTAAAGCTGAATATAAGCTATTCCCGTAAAAAGTATCCTGAGTCGGTCTTTTATAACCAGGTATTGTGATTCCGAGGATTCTGTAATTCGCATAACCTTTAGAAAAAAGTACAGGATCTAGCAAACCTTCTCCAGTCTCAATTTGCATTAAAAATTGATGTTGACTTAAAAGTGGATCTTGAGAAGATATCATTTCGAAAAAAGCAGCTGTATTATCGATACCACTACTTGCTTTATCTTTTTCGTTTTTAAAGTTAAAATCTTTAAAGATACTTTTAAGTGTTAAATTCATAGCTGCTGTAGCAAGTCCACCTGACCTACCTATAATTGCATCTACACTTTCTTTAGTTTGTTTTGCTTTACCGCTTTCGTCTTTCTCCCCAGTATCTTTAGCTTTACGGACTTGAATAATTAAACTACCTAAAGTTTCTAACCTCCAAAAGTCCTTAAAACTAGGTGAAGTTGGTCCAGTTATTTCTTTTCCTTCGCTACTTTTGTAATCATTTAATATTGGTTCTGTTAATTTGTTTCCTTTTGAATCAGAGCTTAAAATAGCAAGCTGTGTTTCGGTTTTATCTTTTTCTGAACTACCTTCCGAAACACTTTTATTTAAGTTATCGTTACCAAGTGTGAAATCTAACTTTAGATTAGATCTCCATTTTTCAATATTTGATTGTTGTGCAGTATCTTTATCTGCTAAACCTTTGTTACCAGTGAAGCTCTCTAGTGAACCTTTATCGTCTGTAGTTGGAATTTTTAAAACAGGTACAAGGCTTTTTACAAAAGCTGCACCTAACTCCATTGCACCATCTAAAGCTTCTGCACCGACATCTTTCCAAAAAGATCCGCTTGTAAAACCATTAAAAAACTCTCTCCAGCCAGTTTCATTACTTGTATCAAAATACCGGTCTGTTTGAACTCGGCTTGTATAACTAACAACTTTGCTTTTACGTAACTGATCATAATTACTTTCGCTAGCTAAAGTTGTTTGTTCTCCGTTCCAACCTTTAAAAGACCCTGATGTAATGTTACTGTTGTCTACAGGTTTATATCCGTTAAAAAGATCTCCTAAAACTTGTGATAAGTTACCTAAACCGATCGATACAGACTCTAAACTATCCCAACTTTCGTTACCTAAGTTTGCAAAACCACTTAAATATTTACTTTTACTAACGAAAGACTCTTTTTCATAGTCTGGTTTCGGAATTTGATTCGCTGAAGAATCAAAACTATTACCTTTTAAAACAGGTTGAAGTGTATTTATAAATTTCGTAGTACCTTTAGTGCTACCACTTACATTAACGTTTGAATCACTGTAACTTTGTAAATTGCTTAAAACTTTAATATCTTTATTAGGTTTGTCCTGTGTAAGATAATTTACGGTAAAATCTTTTTTAGATTCGGCTTGTAAAGTGTATTTTACATTAAAATCTTTTTTTTGTTGATTTTGGGTTAAACCGTTTCCAGCAAAATTTTTTAAATTATATACACTAAAAGCTCCTTCGGAAGACTCTGAAGATTCTTTTGAAGGTACAGGTCTGTTTTTAATGTCTGGTCCTTCTACAGGTCCTGCTAAGTTTTCAGCCCCTGCATAATTCGATTGTTGAGCTTCTTTCAAACGTGCAAGACTACTCGGTGTTTTTGGTACTGAAATACCTTGCAGAGGTTTTACAATTTCCTGACTATAGTGTACGTTCGCAGGATCTATAGCTTGTGGTAAAGTTGTAAAACTGAATCCAAAAGGACCTACAGTAACTGTTTGTTTTACCATTTTAAGAAACCTTCCTTAAGTCATTTGGATGTGCAACAGTTTGTAAACCATCTGCACTTTTTAAAATAAATCCACCCGAGAATTGAGCTACAACTTCTAAGACTGTAGTGGACTTTGCATTACATGGACACTTAATATATACCATTCCATGTTGTTTCGTTTTCATGTAAAGGTTTAAAGAAGCGTTTGTAGCCTTGTTTATTAAAACTTTATCTCCAATTGAGATTCTTATAATTTTTCTAGTCGCGAAATCCATACATTTCAAATTAGTTAACGTTACAATGTCGAACATTTTTTTAAGGAAGTTTTCACGAACGAAAATCTATATTATTATGTAAATAGATTTTACTTTTTTAGGTTAAAGGGGTTTAAAACATGAAAAAAATTAAAAATTCAAAAGTTGTCGCAAAAGTTATAAACGAAGATAAAGCTTTGCTAATAACTACAGATGAAGACACTCCAGACTATTACGGTGTTAGTATTGTTAAAGCTAACAAAGCAACTAAGCAAAAGCTTATAAATTACGAACATATTTTAACAAAAAAAGAAACTTTTCTAAATATGTTGAAAGACATGTATTACGCGAAAGCAGCTTTTGAAGAAAAAATATTGTACATACCGTGTAAGTGTTACTCTGAAATACTTAGAGCTTGGTACATGCCAAGAGATGCATACTCTCCTGAGATGTTCTTTTTTGACATTTTCGATAATCATTTTTTAAAGTGTCCAAAAGGAATACAAGATAATATCTACCTTTCGTGCGGAAAGTTAAAGGATTTGTGCGAGCAGCTTGACTTGAGTTTGGTTTAAAGTCTACATTTCGACTAAATGTTAATTATGGAAAATACCTTTTTCGAGCTTTATAATGAGAATTTTGTGTATAAGCAATGGGATAATAAACTAACGAATGCAAAAGTACTCGCAGCTGATAATCTAAACACTTTAAAGGATAAAGTAAATGCAAAAGAGGATTTAATTACAATAGTTAACAATTTTAACGAATATGAACCTTTTAGGTTACCAGGTACAAAACCAAGTCAGAATACAGACGACGATCCAAATGCTTTTAGGTTTGTATACTATGATCCTTTTTATAGATTAAAAGTTGCGTTTTTAAAAGGTAGACGAGTACAGTATTTAAATTCTCGAGAGCATTGGATAACTCTATCAAACGAAGCTTGCTTAAATGAAGATTTTAGTTTGTACAAAAACGATAAGTTAGAGTGCTTACAACCTGTAGGAGATAAAGCTTGCGGTACTTGTAAAAACTGTATTACAAAACAAAGGTTAGACCTCGCTAATAAAAGAGTCAAAAACGCTCTTACTGTAATTGAAGATAAGAGTAAACAGCGCAGAGTTGCAAAAGACTTTTACATATTAAACATTTACAAAACTAATTCAGAAGATTCTCAGCTTATAGCTGAAACTAAAAAAATTGACATTTTAGATTACGAAAAGCAATATGCAAAGCTTGAAGACGAAATTAGAAAGAGAAACTACTGGACGGAAAAAACACTTTTAACAGACTTTGAATACTTAAACTAAAAAAAGAAGGAAAAGTATGAGAAAATATTTTATAGTTTTTGAAATGACTGTAACCTATGATGGTAAAGTCATGGTAAATGCGACTAAATGTAATTACGAGCTTGAAACAGACCATCCAATTGAATCTTTGGAAGATGTAAGAAAGCTTGAAAATCAAATAGAGGATCACTATCGTCAAGTACAACCTGTAGAAGATCCTTCGAAATTGGAAATCGATATTATTATATTAAATTGGAAGAGGTTTGAATGAAAAATAGACAATTAGCTCAACTTTGCGCACAAGGTGTACTTGAATGGAAACATGAGCCTTCTAATACAGGTTGCATTTACCACGAATACCTTTACGTTGAGGGAGAAGAAGATCAAGATGTAGGTAAACACTTTACAAAAGATGATTCTGGAAAAACAATCGAGCAAACTGTAATGGTCCGTAAATTTACTGAAACAGAATGGCACGAACCAAGCTTTTACGACTGAAATATAAAGAAAAAGGATTCTCATTTTCGAGAATCCTTTTTTTAAAGTAATCCTAAAATCTAAATTAATTTAAACGAGACTTTTTGTTTAACCTTTTTCTAGCTTCACCCATATCGAAAGTATTTTTGATTCTTACTGTACCATCTTTACTTTGTGTAAAGAGTGCACCATTTTTCTTTCCAGATTTGTTAGCAGGTCTACTATCCGCAAGATCCTTTTCTCCGTTTCTATCAAAACCTTTACGATCTTTACCAGCTTTGTTGTAACCTGTTTTGTCATAACCATCGCGGTCATAACCGGAGCTGTTGTAACCATCCCTATTAAAACCGTCCTTGTCTTTTCCCCATCTATCAAAACCATCTTTGCTATAACCGTTTATATCGTAACCATTTACGTCATAACCGTTTATATAAGTTCCAATAGGATTATGTGAATTTCTTCCCCAGAAAGAGCAGTAAAGGTTTACAGTTACACGACACCAATCGAAATCTGCATTATTTGAATCTAAATAGTCGTGATCTTCGTCATCATCGGCATCTTCCCAACTTGTTTCAGCTTCTTTTTGCTTAGCTCTACAATCATTAGCTGCATCTCTTTCTGTTGCAAAAAACTCACAATCGTACTCGTTGTTTTGATCGTAAACAGCCCAGCAATCTGCAGATGCAATCTCTTGCTGCTCAAAACCTTCTCCCCAACCATCTGACATTTGTCCCATGATATAATCTTTTACAGAAGGTTCAATTTCTTTTGCATTTACTCCGGGTGCAAGTTTTACAGTAACCCTTAAAACATCGTTTTTTCTATCCCAGAAAAGTTTAATATTTGTAACCTTACCTTTTAAATCTTCATCAACATATTCAGCAAGATCCTGAGACTCCGCATCGTTGTTAATTGCAGACTCTAAAGCTCTATCTACACGATGCCCGAAATCACTATTCCAATTATAAAGAATACCATCATCAAAAGCTTGGAAGCATCTATCACTAACATCTATTTGATCATAACGAAAGATAGGTTCTAAACCTATAAAGAATTGAATTCTCAGATTCACTTTCCCTAAAATATCTTTTCTTCATTTACTTCTCCTTTTTTAAAGTACCGTATAATCCAATAAGGTCATTTTCTTTTCATCCCAAACTCTTATTTCTTTTTCTTCCGGAGAATCTACTAACAGAGCTACTGTCATCAACCAGTCAACGTTATCCATTGTAGTTTCACCTGTTAAAATGCAAGGTGCATCGTTTGGATCTTCTTCACTACAAAGATTATTTACCCAATCTATAGCTCCAGCTTTTTCGTAACTCCAACAAATACCTAGGTGTTCTAGATCTGGCTCTACTTCAAAAAGTACGATACCTCTGTACAAGGTTATTTTGTTGATCGAATCTTGAAAATTGAAAAGCTTTTGTAACTTACCTATAACTTTTTCTACAGAACTTTGAAGAATTTTTCTAAAGTTTTCAAAATCTTTTCCTTCTAGAGCAGCTCGGAAAACCTGACAACATGTATAATTTTCCGAATTGTTAAAATAATAATTCATTAAAGCTTCAGGATTGCTAAACAATTGTTTAACTTTTTCAAACGAAAGTTTTTTTGAGGATTGAGAAAATTTTATAAAAGTTGTTTCTTGATTAATTTCGTAAAGTTTTTTATAGTTTGCCAATTTTCGCCTTTCCGCGTAACCTATTGGAAGTCGTCTAGCTTTCTGAATTATTTGCATTTACAAGCTCCTGATAATTAAAGTTTTGAATTAAGCTTTACACCTTTTACATTAGTTTTTTTGAAGAAAATTAGAAAGAAATAACACAGTAGAGCCTATATTTTAAGTTGTAAAAGGATTTACAATAAATATAAACACGGATGTTTTCGATTCTTTTTTAGAAGAGGAAACAAAAAATGAAAAATTTGCTTAAAACATTTGGAGCTGTTGTATTCGCAGTTGCAGGAATTTTTGCAACCACTGCTTTAGCTGTTGACGCTTGGGATAAGCAAGGTACAGAAAGGATAAAGAGCGAGTATGAAGCTTGTCGACAAGCTGGAGCTTTAACACCGGAGCGTATTGAGTACTTTAATAGTCTTCTTCCGGATGACGAAAAGGTTGATGGTCATTGCGCTTCTTCTTTAGAAGCTATTAAAGCTTATGAAAAAGAGGATATGATTCTTGATCGTGCATTCTTTCTAGAGAAAGAAACTGGTAAAGATCTTGAGTTTTGTATAAGGATTGCAAGAGCTGAAATTGGAAATTAACTGAAGTTGAAATTGGCCCTGCTTTAATAGGGCCAATTTTTCAATCTAAAAACAAAGAATCGTCTGTAAAATCAATTGTAGTTATCAATGCCATGTCTGCTTTTACACCGCAAGCGTTTGCTAGCTCTCTTGTTATACTTTTCCAATTTGCATCATGACCACCACTTGGATTAGCTTTTTTCTTCCAATCACTTACTGTAGCTTCTCCAGCTAGTAATTTATCGTACAAGCGATATGCATCTTCTGCGTGACCCATCTCATGAATGATTACTGCAGCTTGCCAATCTGGTTTTAGAGCGTAAAAAGCAGAATCTATATAAATATCTACAAAAAGTTCTCCGTCTACAAGTTCTACTCGGGTTTCAGCTATAGGATTTGGATCTGCTACAGATTTTGGATCTAAATCTTCTTCAGTAATAGCTAAACCAGCAATCTCTGTATGTAAATGTGATTTTGCTCTTGTAGCAATTTGATACCAAAGATCTTCTATATCTTCAATATCTTCACAAGCTTTTGTAGATTCTTTTAAAGATTTTTTTATATATTGCATAATAAACTTCTACCTCAAACAATTAGTTAGAAACGAAAACCTGCTCACAATTTACTTTTGCAAAAATCGCGATTTTTAGCCTATATTAATAGTGATTAATGGTAAGGTTTTTTAGTAAGACTCCTTCATATGAAGGAGTTTCATCATCTTCTCTAATTGAAACATACCCTCTTAAAAAGGTTTTTTAAAATGAGTAAAAAAAGATTGAATGAAATTAGAAAAGGTTCGTTAGTAGTAATGCTAAGTATACTAATAGTTTTTTGTGTATCAGCATTGGTAACAATTAGCACTATAGAAGCTCAAACCGCAAGGAGTATGAGGGATTGTTTACCAAATATTTCTTACAGGTTAGATGAAACATTTACCGTTACTGAGTTAGAGCCTGATTTACTTTCTACAGAAAACGACAGATTCATAACAACAGCTACCGAAAGGATTGCAAGTATCAATAGTAGTACACTTGATGAAGCATGCGAGCTAGTAAACACTATTTTAGAAAAAGCAAAAGAGTATGGTATTTCAAAAGAAATGGCTTTTACACTTATCCACGTGGAAAGTGATTTTTACACAAGTGCCAATAGTAGAGCTGATGCAATTGGATTGTGTCAAGTAACTGCTCCATGTTTAGCCGATTATAACAAGTATCATCCTACAAATCAATACAATATGAGTGACATGACGACTGTAAATAAAAATTTGGATGTCGGATTTTGGTACTTTAAGCACATAATAGACCATTATACAAACAATGGTTGCTACGATACAAGTAACTCCGAAAACCTCATGAAAGATGTTTACATAGCTTACAACATTGGAGTAACAGCTTTTAGTAGTGTAGGTGTATCTGGAAGAAATAGTTTTCGGAGTGGTTATTATCCAAAAGCAATGTACGGGGCAAAGGCTGGAGACACTTATGGACCAGTAAAACGCTTTAATGCAAAATACGGTGAATGGAAACCTGAAAACAACTCTTAGTCTATTTGCTCACTTTTAATTTCAATTGGCATATCGTGACCGTATTTAGCACGAATTTCGTTTATTAAGTCTTCTCCCCAATGATATTGATCTTCAAAAGCTTGCCATTCTTCTTGGGTACCATCTTGAGGAAAAACCGCAATTGAATCTATAACACGTTTGTTCCATCTTGCTGCATTAGCATTGGTAGGATACCAGTCCCAACCAGTTCCGTTTTTGTTTGGCTGATTTGCATTATTACCTTTACTCTTACCATTTTCCCAGAAATCCTTGGAAAAGAAAAGATGGAATCCATCCGGTAAATCGTAAACAAGTTGTTGATTACCTGTTTGTCCAACCCAAGCCCATTCTGCAGCTGAAAGTGTACCAACTCTATTTGCAGCACTTACATTAGCTTGATCCTCTTTAAAACCGATAGCTGCGTCGTGTAAAAAAATAAGTGTTTTCAAATTAGATGCATATACGAGGTAGTTTCTTAAAAGAGAAACATTTTTAGGAATTACAAGAGTTGTTACACGAGTAGATACCAAAAAGCCTGCGTTTTGCTCCCAAGCTGTACCTCCAATCGTATGTAAAGTGTTTTCAGATGGAGTTAAATCCACTTTTCTCAAGTACGTACACCATTTAAAAATACCTTGACCAAACTCTCGAATACCTTGTGGTACAGATATCTCTCGTAAAGATACACAACCTTCAAAAATAGCAGTATTCCAAATTTCTGCATCTGACCTAACCTTACAATTGCTCAAGTCTAAAGCTACCTGTTTTTCCAAATGCTTTACGTGTTCAGCTATGTTTAGTAGATCTTGCATTGATAGCCACTCTTGTGTAATAATAATTTTATAAGGAGCATTGTCTTCTCCCGTATCTTGCATTGAGGGTAAACCATTTGTAAGATCTCTATAGTCAGTTACTGTACTAAAATACCTCGTTTCTGCATAAGAATCGTTATCTGTAGATTTATTAGAAAGTACTGTATACTCCCAATCTGCATCCGTGTAATTAGAAATTGTTAAATCATCTGGAATATGCTTCCAACCATTAAACCAAAATTCAGCTTTTTTAAGATTTAACTCAGCTAAAACTTTTTGTTCTTCTAAATGATGCTCTGCTATATAATCGTAAGCTGTACTTTGAATACCTAATAAAGTTGTACTATAGTCTTCCGTAATGTTTGTTTGACTACCGTAAAACAAAATAGGTATTTGATTTTCTGTATCTGTAAAAACAGGTAGATGGTTATTAGAAAGGTTTGAAACAAACGCATAATTATTTACTAAGAATTGCTGATCAAACCTAACAAAATCTAAATTAGCATCGTTAACAGGATAGTTGTCTTTATCATAAATTTGAATATCTAAAGCTCTTACACGTAAACCTTGTTTTTGACTTAAAGGAGACCTATCTATAAACTTAAACAAGTCTACATAATCTCCGTTTCCAAGCTCAGGATAAACCTCGTTTGAAGGATATGTATCAATTGACTTTAAATTAACTAAACTAGAGTCCCAGTTAAATTCTATATCCAAATCGTTTGCTGAAATTTCTTTAACTTTTGTTAAAGCACTAACGTTTCGTAAAATAGCTACAGCTGTTACACGTGTTCCGTAACTGCGCGTATAAATACGTATACCAAACACGTAATTGTTATTGTTATATCGTACCCATTCTCCCTGAGGATTGAATCCCATTAAATTGAAGAAGTTTGCCATTGATATTGTATACCAATGGTTGTAATTAGACATATTTCCACCATAAATACTTTTATCTGTACCTCTATCTTGCATTTGATAAGAAATGTTTCCTCTGTACAAAGTGTAAGTAGCATAAGCTTGTCTATCACTACCGGTCAAACCGTTTTTTGATAAATAAATTGAAGGAGATGTATTATGCACTCTCCACGCGTTTGCAATATCTTCTTTCGTATCTAAAGTAATTCCAAGTTTGTAGTCGTTATTAATCCAATCTCTCCAAGCGCAAATTGAATCTTCCTCTAACATATGACTGTTATTAGAAGACCAACCTAACATTGCATCTAAATCTGCAATACTTACTGTCCACAAATCTCTAGAATAACCATCTCCTTCTGCAAACCCGTAATCTCTAATATGTGTTTCTTTTGACATTTGTCTGTAACTTGCGTAGTTGTTGTAAATCCACAAGTCATTCGAGTTATCTCCAATCCACAAACCTACGTATGAGCTTAAATTATCATTACCCCAGGTTGGTGTATCTACAATAACAAAATCTTCATACTTACCAATCGGTAATCTTAAACCGTAATAAAAGTCTCCTGTATCTTTTTTCTTACAGCGACACATACGTACATTTGAAGGAGTACATCCAGCCCCAGCTAAAGACCAAGAACCGGTAGATGTACAAGTTAAAGCGTAATGAGCATACTGTACTTTATCATTCTCGTCATACATTTTAACGAGAATTTCGCCACCGATTATTGCTTTATCTGTATCTTGTAAGCTTCCGGATTTTTTAGTTAAAATAAAAATTGCATTATTGTCGTACAGCTCTCCAATTTTGTACATTCCTTTCCATTTGTAGGTGTTTTCGTCATCTGGACTTAAAGTTAATGTATCAATATCAACGTCATCTAAAAGCCTAATCGTTTCACTACCGTATGTAAAACCTTTCCAAGAAATCGGATCTCCGGATGTTCCTTGCGGAATACAAAGTGTGTAATTTCTATTAACTGGTCTAATGGATACAGAAACTAAAAGTTTGTTATAAGCTACAAAAGTTTCGTGCGAGACTGTAATTTCGTATTCAAACCTTTTTTTGTTTGAAATGTACTCGTAGTCTGTTGTTTCGTATACGAGATTCATGTTAACGTTTTCTACTAAAATGTTTCTATCTGCACTAGCAACAGATAATAAGCAATTTGCAAGCTCTACGTTTGATATGTATCGAATGGTTAAACTATGATTTGTTGTATTAGATATGTAAACACTTCCATTAGGTCCATCTAAATGAAACTTACCAGACATATCTCGAAGCATTTCGAGGTTGTCACCAGCTTCTAGCACATTTTGTTTGCATGCGCCGCCGATTGGAATAAGCTTATCGTTGTACTTTATATAAAGGTTTTCACCATCCTTTGTAAAAAGGAATTGGCGATTTAATAATTTTTCGTTTGCAATTTCTTCTTTTTTTGCATCAACGGTTGTTGGTTCGAGAACTCTATTCATACAGTTATTTAGTTTCGAGCTATAACTTTTGCAGATTTAATGTTATCATCTGATAAGTTAACATTTGGAATCTTTTTTCTTGTATCCCAACCGTTGAACCAAACTTCAATTTTTGTTGGAGGAATAAATGTTGTTTCCCATATATTATTTATAAGCTCTTTTTGTGTCGTACTAAAAGTTCTAAATCCAATAAAAATAGAACCATTGTTGTATATAACTTTTTGTAAAGTGCATTTTACATTTTGATCATCAGATCCAAACAAACTTCCATTTGCAATTGCAGATGCAGTAACGTGATAAATACCATACTCAACTGTGTTTTCTCTAAAAATTTTTATTAAACATTTTCCACCGATTACGTCTTTTGTAGTAGGAGAGCATTCAATTAAAGGAAAGAAAGTACTATTATACACTTCCCCAAGTTTTATCATACCTTGCCATTGTTTAGCTTTTGAGTTTTTTCCGAGAGAAAGAGTATTAATGTCAACATTATCTGTTAACCTTAAAATTGGGTGTAATTTTTCTATATCATCTTCTGCATAAACAATCTCTAAATTATCTCCTGCTGCAATTAAAAATTGTTTAGACTTACCCGCGAGCAATACCCAATGATCTTGATTGTAAATGTAGAGTGTATCATCCTTTGCTTCCCAAAATAACTCTCTATGCAAAGGTGTGTAATTAATTCTTTTCCCAGAAGGTACTAAAACTCTATTAACATTATCGGCCATATTGTAATTTAGTTTGAATCTGAAATCTTTGTGGAAAAAACTTTTTTCCACTAACTATATTTAATCTTGAAGAATAAAAATAATTATATAAAGCGCTTCGGGCTTTATAGATTTTTTTAGCTTCAAAATTAAAATTTTTATTAAAAGGAGAAACGCGTATGTTTAGAGACGGTTTCAACACACTCAGCGACATCTTCGATGACGCTATTTTCAATCTTTTCGGTTCTGATCTTAACGATCTCTTTTCAAATTCATCTAACACGACCTATTCAAAAAAGACGTTCAACTCGAATGGTCACACCGCATCCGTTATTCGTAAAACGGACAAGGATGGAAATCCTGTAAACGAACTCTTCCTGGATGGTAGAAGGGTAAAAAGTTTGCCGGACTGGGCTGTTGAAGGTTTGAACAATTCAGAAGCTCTTACTTGGAGACCTTCTATTTTTGAACCTGTCGGTTGCAACAACAAACTTCCAGACACAATTGTATCTGGTACAGAAATTCCAAAGGTAAACATTCTCCACGGAGAAGATGGTAGCATGAAATTGGAATTCGGTTTGGTAGGTGTAAGTGAAGATAGGATCGAGATTACCGCGGAAGATAACTACTTGTTGGTAAACATCAATGAAGCTGAAAAGGCCGAATCCAATGTAAAGTTTGTCTACTTGCAAAAGGGTCTTAAAGATTCAGACGGAAAGTTGTGGAAGAAGATTTTGATAGATCCAAAAAAGTATGACATTAACACACTCAGCTACGAGTACAAAAACGGTCTTTTGACTGTTAAGATTGCAAAATCTCCGGAACCAGAAAAGAACAGATTGGTTTTCAAAAAAGCAGCTTTGATAGAAGCTAAAGAGAATCCAACAGAGGCTCCAAAAGATGAAAAGAAAGGCTTTTTCGGTAAAAAGGTAGATAAAAAGGACTAACGAAGCTGTAGTGTAAAAAAGAAGGTGCTCATTTTTGAGCACCTTTTTTAATTTTATTTTTTGTAATTAATACAATCTGAACGAATGTAATTAAAAGAACTTCTAATTGCGCTTATTACATTTTCAACTTCAGGGTCGTCTTCATATCTAGCAGATACATTGTCTATTAAAATATTTACATTCATTTCCAAAGTATCTAGTTCAGAATTTATCCAATTTAATGCTTCGTCTGCTGAATTTGCTCTCCACTCTTTGAAACTCTTTTTACCTTCTCCAAGCTTATTGTATTTATCCTTTTTACCTAAAGAATCTTTTCTGTGTATTTTTGCATTTGGTCCAAAAAGGTGCATTGCATTTGTAGGGGCCATTCTCTGGAATTCAGCTGAGCAACACTCTTCATCAAATAAGAATCCTTGACCATTTGCAATATCTTCAAGTTTCTGAATTTCACCTTGCTCTACAGAAACACCTTCCGCTTGCATTTCTTCTAAATATCCAGCACTCTTAAACTTTTCTTTAATTGCACCGTATAAAGATTCTCCAATACAAAAATCGTCATCATCTTCATCTTCACGTACAAAGCTTACATAAAAGAGAGGTGACATACCTTCGTCTGAATTACAATAACTAATTTTAATTTCATAAGGTCCGCCAGCATAACCTTTTACAGTAACTGTAGCATAATGATCACCCGTTTGTTTTACTTTTTGATTCTTTGCTTTTCTGAGTAAGGAAGAAAGTGTTGCATACCTAACTAAATCTGCTTCTTCTTTTAACTCTTTAGATTCTTTAATATTCTTAAGCTTTGTAAAGTGATAATTTATTAAATGATCGTAAAGTGTAGGTATAGACCTCATGCGAGTTGTAACTTTATCAGGATTTGTATCTAAATACTGTTTTGTTTGTACGTAATCACCATCTATTTTCTCAATAATAATTACCCAACCATATCTGTTTTTGTAATAATCACCCTCGTGAAAATTTGCTTCTTCAGCTGTCATAACTGCTTCTTTTAGCTTTTTAGACTCTCTTAACTTACATTTTGGAGCTCTTGCATCAAAGAGCTTTGCATTTGAGTAATACTTCATACCTGTACTGTCGTGAGTTGCCCAAAACTTATCTGCAAAGTCGTAATAAGCCTCAAGAGATTCATCTGTACAGTGATAATCGTGTACATAACCATTTACTCCTGCAACCTTTACACAACCTTCGTCTGAATATATTTTTTCTCCGCAGATTGGACAAGTTCCTTGAGCATGAGATTCACGTAATTTCATATTAGATACTCCTATTCCTTTTATAAATTTATTCAAGTCAGTAGACAAACCATTTGCAATTAAAATATCTCTTAAACATTCAAAATTGCAACATTCTCCTCTTTCATACAACTCATTTATTTCATCTGCTGCTTTTCTGTACGATTTTCCGCGATAGGCTCTTAGATTTTTCGTAAGAGTTGTAATATACTTCTCTAAAGTGTTTTCATTTAAAATCATTTAAAAACCCCAAAATTACTCGTCATCGTAGCCTTCTTCGTACTCCTCTTCCTCGTACTCATCGTTTGGATAACCACAATCTGCGCATTCGTAACCATCGTATCTAGCTCCACAGCGAGGACAATACTCGTCATCTTCGTCTTCAGTATCTCCGGTTGCTATAGCAATTACCTCTTTAAACTTTCCTTGTTTAATTTCTACAGTAATTGTACCAGCTTCATCTCTACTGATTTCGTATTGAGTTGGACCGTATTTTGGAAGTCTAATTACTCTACCCAATTTTGAAAAACTTTCAAAATCTTCTCCCTCTGTAGCTGCTGCACTTGTAATGTTTACAATACCAATAATACCTGCATCTACTGCATACTCTCTGCTATCTGAACCTATATATTCTCCATCACCGTACTGAGTACTTACAAAAGCACCTTCTACATGCATTCCGGAAATTGTTGAGTCAAACTTACCTTCGTAGTCTGCTAACTTAATTGCTTCTTGATAAACACTATCGTTTAAACAATAGCAAAGATCTCCAACATACACTATATTAGCGAGAAATCCTCCACTAAAAGATATATCTCCTCTTGACTCTTTTAACGATCTTTTTGTAATTTTTTTAGACTCTGTGGTAGCTACAGGTTTTGTATTCAAACTATTTTTAAACTCATCAATAAATGTAAGTGTGTCGTTCAAGTCATCTGTTAATTCTGCAACCGATTCTACTGGTACCCAAGTTTCAACCTTTTCTCCTTTTCCATCTTTTACAGAAATTTCATAGGAGTCTGCATCGCAAGAGAATTCAAACTCTAGATCTGTTTTACCAACGTCAACTATCCAGTTAACTGTTACATTTGAAAGCTTCTGAATTTCAATATCTGACCTTTCAGCATCTTTTAAAAACTTTAAAACTTTCGAACGAAGAGCTGTGTTGAATTTTCCGGCTCTTGCTTCTTTTATTTGTTTTTTATATCTCAAACTTTGCATCATGTTTTTTCTTACTCCTTCTTAAAAGAAAACAGTTTTTTAATATTAAAATTAGTGTAAGAAAGACTAAGCATACAAATCTATAATTGATATTAAAAGGACTTCACTAACTAAAAGCGAAATCGTGAACGTTTACTTTTGAATTTCTAGATATCTAAAAGCGCTTGAAAGAAAGGAAAAGTAAGACGAATAGAAGGATGGAATAAATGAAAATTATAAAAAGAAACGGAGAAGAGCAAGATTTCTCTCCCGAAAAAATTCGCCGTGTAATCAAACTCGCTAATCAATCAGTTCAAGGTACAGATAGAATCAAATCAGAGGAAGAAGAAAGAAAGATTTTACAATATGTGTTAGAGAATCTCTCTAGTTTTGGTACTGTATCTGTAGAAACTGTTCAAGATAAAATCAGAGATGCATTTATGAACTTCAATTATTTTGAAGTTGCAGATTCTTTTATTAAATTCCGGCAAAACAAAAAGAGTCAAAAAAAGTTTTCAGAATCAGAAGAAAGCATTATTTCGGTTTGTAACTATACAAACGAAGCAGTTAAGCAGGATAATGCAAATAAAAATCCTAGAGTATTAGCTGTCCAGCGTGACTACATTTCTGGTATTAAATGCAAAGATATTGGCAAAAAGATGTTACCAAAGGATATTGTAGATGGACATAACAAAGGTTTGATTCATTTTCACGATTTGGATTATTCACCTGTTCAGAAGATGAGTAACTGCTGTTTAGTTTATTACAAAGATATGGCTGAAAACGGTTTTGCAATGAACGGTACTCCAATCCACAAAACGACTCAGGGTTTCAAAACAGAATGTACACTTGCATCTCAGGTAGCTGCTCAAACAGCAGGTCAGCAGTATGGCGGACAGACAATGTCATGGGCTCATATTGCAAGATCAATTCAGACTTCAAGGCTTACTCTTATAGAAGAAGTTGTTGAAGAGGATTATTTGGATGAAGAAGGAAATCCAATTTTCCATTTCATAAGAAACGAAGATACAAAGGCAGAGGATTATTACGAATACCTTTCTATGAAACTCGGTAAAGAAGAAGTAGAAAAAATTAAGCGTAAGGTTGAGTTAAGAATTAAGAGAGAAATTAAGAGCGGTGTAAAAACTTTCCAATATCAAGTACTTACTATTCTTTGCTCAAATGGACAGACTCCATTTATTTCAATGTCAATGAACTTGGAAGATTGTGAAGGTGATGAGCAGTGGGAGGCAGATACAAAACTTGTATTTGAAGAAGTTCTTAAGCAGCGTATTAAAGGTATTCCGGATAAACACGGAAATCTTGTACCTGTAGTATTCCCAAAATTGCTTTATTTCTTGGACGAAAGAAACCATTCACCAGAAACAGAAAATTGGTACTTGACAAAATTAGCTGCAGAGAGTGCTGCTAAAACAATGGCACCAGATTTCATTTCTGCAAAAGTTCAGAAGAAAGTTAAACATACAAATCATACTTGGCCGTGTATGGGATGTAGATCCTTCGCTACTCCTTATACACCAGATCCTCTTTATGATGACGAAAAGGTAGCATTTAATAGAGGTTACAAGGATACATTTACAGTAAAAGAACTTTACGAAATGTCTAAGACAGATAATAATAACCTTAAGTTTAGAATGTTCCTCAGACTTGAAGGTTATTATAAAGGTGATGTAAACGAAATTGATCACTTCGAAGAAGAAAACGGAAGAATCAAACTTGTATGTAGACCAAAGTATTGGGGCTTTTTCAACGGTGGTGTAGTAACAATTAACGTACCTCACGTAGCTCTTGAATCTCATGGTAACAAAGCAGAGTTCTGGAGAATACTCGATCAGCGTTGTGAACTTGCTTATAGAGCCTTAGTAAAAAGGTATGAATCGTTAAAAGATGCTCCAAGTGATGCTGCTCCAATTTTGAGACAGAATGGTGGCTTAATGCGTCTTAATGATGATGAAACTTGGAATCACATGATTGTTGGTCCACGCTGTACATACTCTTTAGGATATGTAGGTTTGTGGGAAACACAACTTTACATGACAGGTAAAAAGCTTACAGAAGATCAATCTTTTGCAAATGAGGTTTTGAACTTCTTCAATAAAAAGCACGACGAATGGCATACAAGGTTAATGGATCCTAAAGATCCAAATTCTTGGTTAAATACTTCTACCTACGGAACTCCAGAAGAAAATCTTGTCCAAAAATTCTCAGACTCTTTAAAGAGAGACTTTGGTGAGGTAGATGGTGTTACAGATCACGATTACGTAACAAATAGCTATCATATCGATCCAGCTGAACCAATTGATTGGGCAAATAAAATTGTAATTGAGTCTAAGTTAATGGATAAATCCACGGGTGGAGCAATTTCTTATATTGAGCTTCCTGATATGACAAAAAACATTGAAGCTGTTGAATCAATGATACAATTTATGTACGATCACATCCTTTATTGCGAATTGAATATAAAGCGCGATATTTGCTATCGTTGCGGTTTTAGAGGAACAATTAAAATTGTTGAAGATAATGGTAAACACGTTTGGGAATGCCCAGCTTGTAGAAATAGAAATACAGCAATGATGTTTATTAGACGCCGTGTTTGCGGATACATTGGAGATGCTAATACAGGTGCTGCTCAAGCAAGGATGGGAGATTACAAGGCTCGTAGAGAACATACGGATGTTCCAATGATTGAGTTAGTTTAAAAATTACGAATATGTAATATTGTTAGATATTAGTTCACTTTAACAGTAAGAAAGGGCCTATAAAAGGCCCTTTTCTCTTTGTTAAAGTAAGTTTTTTAGATACGCGAATTAAGATTAGTCTTCGTCATCAAGTTCAGGACGAAGTCCGAAGGATACTCTGTGCACATTCCAAATAAAATTGTCTTTTCCAAAATATAAACCAATTGTATCGTCTCTCATCTCATTGCTAACAAAATACTCGTTTGTATCTGCATCGATTATAAATTCTATAGGTTGTTGGCCTTCGCCACTATCTTCATCTAGCTCATCTCCATGAACAAAGCCCCATTTAAAATCATCGATATCAATTTTCTCTGGAATTGAGTCAAAAATATAAGCTTCTGCAGTCCAAGGTCCGTCGGGATCACAATCATCTTCATCATCTTCATCATCTTCATCATATTCATCTTCAGCTTTATCTGCATATATCCCATATACAAGATATTTACCTGCATACTTAGATTCTGCTGGAAGCTGAACTGCATATACACCATCGTCATCAAGCGTTATAACTGATTCGTGCAAATCGATAAAGCGACCTTTTCCAAGTTCTGCGATATTGTAACCGTTGATAGTTTGTGTTTCAGCCTCTTTCAAAGCTTTTTTAGCTTCTGCTAACTTGCGCTGAGCAATCCTTACCTTTGCTTCTGCAATCTTGACCTTTGCGGACTTGTTTATTTTCTTCATTTATTTTAATCTCCTTGTAAAAAAAAGACTTTTTAGTTCTAATTTTTACGCTTTATAAAATATAATAAGTGTTTCTGAAAGAAAAAAGCTCTCGAAAAAACGAGAGCTTTTTTAAAATTTACAAAAAGTTTAAACAAAAAGGCCTAGTTAGCTTTAACTTCTTAGTAGTTCACTTTTCTACAATCTCTTGAACATCTTTTTTTGTTTTTTTAAAAAAATTAAAAAGCTTTACAAACAATTTATAAATACCTTCGTAAGTATACACTTCTGCAGAAGCTATAAAGTATCCATAAATTAATGCTTGCACAAACAAAAATTCGCCAGCTTTTATTCTGTAAAAAATAAGGGAGGCTATAAAAGCAATTACAGCTGTAAGTAAAGGAACAAACTTTGAAATCTTTTCAAAGAAACCATTCGCAAACTTTTTGATGAGCTGAATAGCTAACATCAAGACAATAACAGTGCAAATAATAAAAATAATTTCTGCCATTTCTTTAATCTCCTTTAAATGTAAAATGGTATTTTTTTAAAAGTTCCTAAAGTCGTTTTTTACAACTTTAAGAGCTTCACTAAGCTAATAAATTAATTGCTTCTTGAGCTTTTTGCTCATCAGTTTTTTCTTCTGGAATATCTTTAGGAGTTTCCTCCTCTTGAGTATCCTTTTCAGCTCGTATAACTTGCTCGAAATGACTAGGTTTCGCTCTTACATAATTCACAGACTCTACCATTAGCTCTCCTTTTTTTCAGTATCGTTAGATTCTGTAGTTATTTCCGATTTTGAATCCTTTTTAGCTTCTGTATTAGTAGTCTCTACTCCAATTTCGAGTTTGTTTCCTACTTTAAGTTTTACATTCTTTAAATGGTTGCTAATTGTTCTCATAACAAATGCAAAAACCGCGCAAGCTAAAATTACAAAAAATGTAAGAAACGCTATATCTTCTAATCCAATATCTTCATCTTCATAACTTTCTTCGTACTCTTCTGTTGGAACCTCTACATAGTTTTCATTTTCTTCTTCCATACCTTACTCTCCTATTTATTTTAATAAACTTATTTAGTCAAAATTATATTTCATAGAAACACAAAAAAAGCTGACTGGTATTTTTACCAATCAACTTTCCTTTTTTAGAGAAAATTTTTTTTATAAAAAGTTTTCAAGCTCTCTTTTCTTTTAAGAATTCTTTTTCGCGCTCTAAAATACGTTCTCTGTCTTTATAAAAATCGTAGTAATCTGAATCTATAGTTGCATCTGCAAAAGGATTTAAAATAACTTCAATTCGGCATGGATCGCAAGAAAAACCTCCTGCACCTTCGATAATTGTTTCCGGATTTAAAATATCCTCATCAGCAGTTTTTTTAAAAGCAAAACCGGACCAACCTAATTCATCTACCTTTACATAATCCCATTCGTAGATAGGCCTACCATTTATATCCAAAACTCCAGTGTACTCAAATAAATTATCTTTTTTAATTCCGTAAATTTTTTGACCTTTTTCTTGTACAAGGTTTACAGTATCTTTATAGGTTTCTGCAATTGCATCACCTTGCACATAGATTATACTGTTTGATGTTTGTATAATACCTTTATATTTTGGATAATCATACGGAAGTGGAGCATTGTAAGTCGCATACACAAACTCATCAAAAACAATTTGCTTTTTACCATACTCATCTATTTCAAATACAAAATCTGTATGCGTATTCTTGTCGTAACCTAGGTGTAGTTGTTTAATACTCATTTTTGTCAGCACCTCTTTTTTTCAAGCTGCAACAGGATAACCGTTTTGCTTTACAAAATCTTTTATAATTATCTTTTTAGTTTCATCTTCGATAAAGTCAAAGTCGAATTGACCTTCGTTGTTTCTAGAGAGTTTAGCAAGTCTTTTTACTTCCGGAACTTGCTGAGTGTAAATTGCATTACCAACTCGTGTTTCTGCGATACGTACAGTTTCTTCAAAAACAACCAAAAAACCCCATCTTGTATTATATGCAAGCTTGAACATATTTTTTAACCTACCTATCTTCTTCTCTCAAAGAAGGAACAATTATAGTATAGTTCAAAGATACTGTGTAAGTGTTTGAATGTTGCAAGTCGGGCATTTTCTAATAACAAACTTTGTACCTTTTTTGTTATAATAAACAACTCGAGTTATTTGAGTGTAATGAAATGTACGACCGCAGACATCGCACATTTCACCTTCCATCAACACTCGTTCTGCTGGCTTTTCCTGTTTTGCTTGTAAACCATAATTATACCAACTCATTCTTAAAACCTTTTTAATAAAAATTTTTTAGGCCGAAATTTTTGTGTAACTTTCAAATGCTTTTAAAGCATCGCTAAGGCCTGTATCTCCACGCCACATGTCGTCCATATCTCTTGCTTCTCCCGTAGAAACAATTTCAATAAGATTATCGTGTTTAGCTTCTTTAGAAAAACGAACAAACATATAAGTGTCTGTAGCGAAGTCGTCTATTACAGCTGCAACCTCTTTTTCTGTTTCTTCAATACAAGCTTTTCCAAGGTAATGATAAACCGAGAATGACTTCGAGCAAAGTCCCCAAATTGAGTACCCTGTACGACAGATTTCTCCATTAGCTGTTTTGTACCAAACATCGTTGTAATCTTTGTAATAATCTTTATTTTTACGAAGCTCTTCGCGAGCAGCTTCCAACTCTTCATCAGATGAAAATTCGAGTACATCTTTAGATTCCGTATTCGTAATATTAATACAATTTCTTCCGTTTGTCCAAACTTCAGAACCGTCATCCAAAGTAAGCAAAATTGAAGGGTTGAGATGAATTAATCTACCTGTAAGTGTATCATTAAAAGAGTATCCAAAATTATTTGGACCACACCATTTTACTGTACCTTCTGTACCGATTGGAAGCTTGCGTCCTTTAACAACTCTAACACGATTACCTTCCTTGACTCCTATATTGTATCTCTCATCACCTTCGAGGCGATACGTTGAAAGATCTATCAATTTGTATTCAGAGAAATTTACTTCTCCGTAAGCAGTATCAACATTGTGTGAAAGTTTTGAAAGTTTGAAATAAACTTTAGTAGACTTTGCCATTTTACTGTACCTCCGCTAATACATATTTCTCTTTTAATTTAAAAAAGTGTATTAAATGTTATTTTACCTACGCTACCGTAATTATTATCAAAAGGTGTAATATACTTCCATAAAAATTCGTGTCCAGCTGCTGCATACTTAACAGCTTCACTTGTCTTCATCGAGCGTAAAGACCTTTCTCCATCCTTCGACTCTACTATTACTACGTAATTACCGCACAAGAACATTCCTTCGAGATCACTCTCTTTTGGTAGTTCTGGACCTGCTTTCAAACAAGAATCGTTTTCTCCGTAATCGAGAACACCTTTTATGTTAATTAACGGAAAATTCTTTTTCTTAAAAATTTTTATTGCTTTTTCGACCCCGTAGTTGTTAACAAGTAACGTTGCATACCAGCCTTGAAAAGCTCTAAAAGATTTGCTTTTGAAATCCGGTTGATACAAGATGTGAAATCTAGAAACTTTATCTGCATTCAAGTAATGCGCGTGAAAAACTTTGTCTTGCTTTCTATCAACCCACATAGCATGGAATCTACCGTGATTCAGCTTAGGCCAAATAAATATGAGTTGAACATGCTTTGGATCTTTAAGTTTAGCTTTTAAAGCTTCGATTAAACAGTTACTCAATCTCATTTCTTGGACCTCCTAGTCATAATATAGTCATTTTACTTAAAAAAGTTTCCTTTAAAGTTTTCACTATTTTTTTGATCAAAGCGAAATCCTCGATTTTAATACAATCGAGGATTTCATCTGTTTGTTTTATTCCGTGTTTTGCTATTTGCTTTTCTCCTACACTAAATACAGATCATTTAGTGTAGAAAAACAATATTAATCGCTCATGGTAGTCGTTTGAGCGAGATTTGTAAAGCTTAATCTTACCTTTTCGCTGAATGGGAACACTTTTACTTCAACTGGTATGCAGAAAATCATTTGTGCTTTTGTATACTCGTTATTTGCAGAAGCAATATCGGAGTGAGCGTAAGCCCAAATTGGAGAATCACCACCTGTACGTTTAGCAAGTATTGAGTTAACTTGCATCTGACGTTTACTGATGTAGTAAGGACTAATTCTCTTTTCAAGCTGAGGTTTCATAACATTGTCACGAATCTCACGTTTACACAAGTCAAATGACATTGAGTGTCCTAAGTAAGACCAGTCACCTACGTTTTGCTCCGTTGTCCTATGAGATACAATCATTACACCATCTTCTGTATCCATTAAAATTGGATTCAAACCTTTTTGATCCATAACTTTTGTATCTAGATCTTCAAAGTCCCATCTAGCATTGATTGGAGCTCTCTGCATACAATCTTCAAGCTGACCACCAACACTTCCTTCGTTAAGCCAAGCTGGAGCAACACCACCAAGGTAATCTTCCATAATTCTCATAAGCATTACACCAATTGCTCCAATTGGACATGCGTAATACTTTTTACGAATATTTTTATCCTTATACAAAAGCTCTTGGCAGTACTGAGCTGTACCTCTTAACCTTCCTGCAACCTTAATTTTATTTACATTAGCGAACAATTGCTCGTCGATGTTTTTAGGTGAAATAATTGTTGAGGTATTATGCATTGTTCTAATTGCTGGGAAATAAGACTTTAATGTATCAAGTCCGGAGAATTCCATAAACAACGAACAATCACCATATTTTGGTTTTGCAGCTTCGATAAGACCTTCTTTTAAGATCTTTGTAAATCTCTTCTGTTGTTTGATAGATGTATCCGTTACATTACCACCTGTAAGTCCAGCTTTGATATTTTCTTCAACTACAAAATCCACATACCTTTGACCTGTTACAGAAACTGTTTCTTCTGTAATTCTTGTACCCGTGTAAATACCGTTTTCGTCAAGATCACCGTCAAAAGTTTTTACAATATACATTTCTGCAAAGCATACAGATTCGTCCGGAGGAAGTAAATCTTCCCAATAGATATCTCCACCATTTTCATCAGTACCGAATTCGTCCAAAGATCCTGTGAAGTCACCAGATGTGTGAATTTCTCCATCTTGATCTTCCTCTAATGCAATTGCATGGAAAGAATTGTACATTTTGTTTTCTTGTAATACTAGATCTTCTTCTGGGTTGTTAACTGTCATTAATGTTAATGAACCTTCCAATACCCTGAAAATCTTGTGATGTACATCTGCGTTCTTTGCTGCATCTACTGTATCGAATGCAAGAATCATCGAAGTTTCAAAATCGTCTGTAACATCAACCCACTTACCTAAAGATGTATTTGAGGTAGTTGTTGTTTCGCTTTCATCATCACCGTTAATGTCATCTTCGTCTTCCTCTCCAGCATACTGGAACTGAAGAACTTTTAGAGTCGTATTAGCGTTCTTAGTTTCAACAGATAAGATAATGTTACCATCGTCTGTTAAAGTTTTTGCAAAAGCTTCTGCGTTTGTTGCTGGGTCTGGACCATCTGAAGCTGTCGTATAGTAGAAAGCTTTGTTGTACTGATACTTGTCGTAAACAGGACTATCAATTTTAATCTGTGTTGTTACAGCAGATGGGCTTGGCTGTACCATATAAGCATATACATCATCTTCAATGTCATATACCAAACGGAACATTTTAGTAATTGGTCTGTCGTATACCAATTTTTTTCCGTTATAAGTTGTAACTGTACCACCTTCTGTAATTTTTTTGTAAAAGTTAGCATAACTTTCTGTGTTTTGCCAATCTGAAATACTATTAAGCTTTACAGGTTGGTCATCATCGGAAAGCATATACTCTGTATAGTCGTATTGAATAGCTGCTTTGTAAGATCTTCCAGCAAAATCCAAGAATGGAATGCCGTAGTTCTCTTCATCTCTTGGAGAGTTCATTTCGTTTACTCTGCTAGCTTTCTGACACTGATCCTTTGGAAGTCCTCCGACTACGAAACGATACTTACCAGTTGTTGCATCAAGCTCGAATGTACCACAAACAATCTTTTGAGCTTCTGGATCTGTGACACAAGATGCATCTGGAAGCAAGTAACCGTTTGTTTTATCTAGCTTGTAACGGAACTGACCTTTCTTTTTCCAATTCAAATCGATGTACTTAAGTCTCTTAAACACTGCAGGATCTACACCTGTAATCTTAAAACAGGCTTGATCGTAATCTGAGTCCATTCCAGTTATTGTAACAGGTAAATTCAACCTGTCTAAAGAAATGCTTGAAGACTCTACTCCTGCAAGAGTTGTAGTTTCTTTTCCAACAAGAATACCAACCTCGTAGTTTGGATTCTTTTTATCTGTTACCTTATAAAGGTTTTGTACACCTTGTTTTGTAAAATAGACTCCACCGTAATAGTTTGGATACTCTGCAACATCTACAGTTGGTGCAGAGACGTAAACACCATATTCGTGGTTGAAATCAAGTAATTCGTACAAATCCGGCCAATCTGCGGATGCATAACCAAACATTGCTTGCAACATATCTGTATTACCAGCTGGTACAAACATTGCTTTTGTCTGGCCTTTTGGTGCACGAACTACAGCGTATCCAACCCACTCGTTATCGGCTTCGTTAACAGTAATCGATTTGTTTATATCAACGAATTCGAATCTCCAGGTACTTTTCGCCATATTGTTCTATCTCCTTTTTCATGAAACTTGAGAAAAACTGTAATTTTAGCTCTTTCTTGAATTTAATTAGTAAATCGAAATCAAAAAGTTTTTTAAGAATTTGTTTTGGAAACTTATAAACTTATACAAACTATATTTTTTTGAGATGAAACAGATCAAATACCACTCTAATAACTAGAGGTTTTAACTATGAAAAAAACAGAATCAATTAAAAGCTTTTATGTATTTAAAAATACTCGAAAGGTAGATACAGAGCAAGGACCTGTAGAGTTAGAAATATTTACAGTAAGTAACCCTTCCTGCTATTACAACGAGTATGCGCAAATTGGAGATAAAGTAAAGTTTGTTGCTGGTAAAAAAGTTCCAAAAGGAACAGAAGGTGTTGTTAAATACACTAAACCAAATCTTTTCGAACACCAGCAAGATCCGTTAACAGGTGAATATTTTAATCCATCTGTTTTGCTTACGTTAAATGATGGAACAGAAGTTTGGACTTCGGGTAAAAATCTTGTAAACACATCTCCAAAAAACTCAATTGCAGGTCCTTTTTATTTTACAACAGAGGACGAAGCTGCTACAGAACTCTCTAAAAAACCAGAGTTTAAAACATCTGAAACTTTTTGGCATGTAAAAAACTCAAAAATATTTCACGAGCTACCACGGTCAACAGATGCAGGTTTTGAAATTCAGGATCGAAAGGACTTTGAAAACGAAATTGCTTTTGTATTAAAAGATACGCGAACCCTTGGTTACTCTTTTTTAGTAATCAAAAAGGTTTATAAACCGGGTAACACAATTCTTTTTGAAAGAAATACTAGCAAATCTAATTATTCAGATGTTAAGAAAACTTTCGATGATTATGTCAAAAGTAAAGAAGGAAAATAATGGAAGATAAAATTAAAGCAGCTATTTCAATTCTAGAAAAGATATCAAGTTTCTGCGGAGAAAAAGGTGGAGATTTGCAAGAGGTTGACGAGGAACTTGTAAAAGCTCTTAAGCTACTTAAGGAGTGCTGCTAAATGTTTACAAACGCGATAGCCTATCAAATAGCTAACAATACGCATGTACAGAAATTCAAAGCTATTGTTGTACCGGGTCTAGATGTAAGTAAGTATGGAGCAGGTGCTTATTTTGTACTAGATCAAGATCATTTTTCAGAATTTAAAGATCAACTTGGAAAAGAGGTAGATGAGTTACAGACTTTGTACATCTATACAATTGCTTTAAGTGGAAGGTTTTTCAACGAGCACGATATTGTAAAAGAAACCGGAAAGACAGTTTTTGATACATATCGCTCTTTGCTTGATGAGTTGCAAGATCCTCTTAAAGCTTCAAAAGAGATGGTTGCTCGGTATGGTATTGTTGGAGCTGAATTTAATTCGCCGGAAGATGGGCATTCTGTTGTTGTCTACGACCCGGATACAAAACCAGACCCAATAAAAATATTAGATATTCAAAAGCTTTAAAGGAGGTTATGAAAAATGCAGTCAGAAAGAAATTATGTAACAAGTGACCTCCACTTACTTCATAGTAACATCATAAAATATGCGGAAAGGAAAGCTTATCTTCCTTTTGACGATGAAAAATCCAGACAAATGTCGTGGGATATTGTAAACTCAATCAACGAGCAAGTTCCGGATGAAAAAGGTGTCGTGCTTTGGAATCTTGGAGATTTGTTTTACGGTAAATTGTTTGGAGAATATACCCTCGATCAACTAAAAACCTTCATCGATGTAATGAAAGGTAAACACCGTAAGTTAAACATTGTTTTAGGAAACCACGATCGCCAATTCAATCATTTTAGAAAATCTAAAGAGGATTGGGATAAGATTAAGCCTTTTGACAAAAACTCCTCTTTAGAAGACATTTTCAAGTATCTCGGTTTTGATAAAGTATATGATAGACCGGTTTTGTTTGGAGATGGTAGAATCCAATTTATTCTAAGTCACGAGCCTGTTTACATTAAAGCAAATTATTCAAACTTTATAAACGTTCATGGCCACGTCCATCAAATGCTCGTTGATAAGGACTATTTTTCGATTGATTTAGAAAATAGTAAAATGGTTATCAAAGCTTATAGAGATTCAGACCGTGAACCACCTGTACCTCAATTGAAGAAGGATCATAGAGACTGGATTGTTAATCCTACAGATTATTACAATGCGTGCTGGGATAATCCAAAAAATCCGTATAAAGTCTTTGATTTGGATAAACTGTACAATCACGATATTTATCTTTAAAGTTGATTTTTTATAAATAAAAAACCTGGTCTTAAGACCAGGTTCTTTTTTTCTAAATTAGAATTTTAGCTAACACCGTATTTTTCTACATCTTGTTTTGTAACAACAACTACATTTTCGTAATTTTTGCTAGCTTTTTTGAAAACGTCAGACTTTTTAGCTTCCTCTTTTGTTTCGAAATCTGCGATCGGTGCTTTTCCGTTTGCTTGATTACCCTTTGTATCTATCAAGGTAAACTTTCCATTGTTACGCTTAAAGCCAATACCGAAACCTGTAAAAAGTTCCATTTCTTTTAGCTGTCTTCTCAAACCGGCCCTTTCACGAAGCTTCTTTTCTGCAATTTTGTGCTTAAGTATTTTTGACATTTCCTCAATTGTTCTTGGGAAGTTTTCTACAGACTCTTCAACTGTATCTTCACCTGAAGAATCACCTTCCTCATCAGAGCTTGTATCTTCAGAGCTTGTATCTTCAGAAGATCCACCCCAACTTTCGATTGCGTCATCTACAGATGGATCATCTCCAAGAATTGCTCTCAAGATATCAATTGCATCCCAAATTGCTTTTCCTGTAATGTTATGCTCTTTAAAAACTTCAAGAAGCTCCCTTCCAAGATCTCCACGAACTTCTTTTTCAAGCTCTTCTGGATCAGCACCATACATGAGTGTTTCTTGAAGTTGAGATTTGTTAGCTTCAAGTAATTCTGCAACTGCATTTGTTTTTTCATTCATCTTTCGGTGTGAGATTTTGTCCTCATCCAAAAAATAAATTGAGTTGTGTGTCTTTTTTGTAAATGTTGTAGGAATTTCACTTGAATCTCTGCGAGCTTCATCGAAGCTTAAAAGGTCACTATCAGCTGCTCCAAAAGCTTCTTCGTAAAGAGAAACACTCTCCTTATAGGCTTTAGAATCCTTAGCTGAAAAATCTGTGATATCTCTCATAATTAATTATCTCCTTTGCAAAGTACGATTTTTATAAAAATATACTAATATTTAGTGCAAAAATCTTTAACCTGCAAAGTTTAAAGTGAGTTGCTGATATTCACTGGAGGTCGATAGGTTTTTCTAGCTTACTTTCTATAAAAATTGGACCAAAATCTTTTAAAAATTCAATTTTACTCTTAAACGAGTCCTTGTATAGATTTTCTAGTTCCTCTATTTTAGGTTTTTCAGCTTCTTTTTCCTTTATTATAGCTGCTAAATGCCAATTACCTTTCCAATACATTTTCATGAATTGAATTATTCCATAATTTTCATGAAAAGTTAAATATCCAAAATACTCGGTAACATTATTTTTATAAGCACTAGCTCTTTCTTTTTCACAAACAAAATTAAAATACCTATTGTTAAAAAACTCTTCTTTTACTTTATCTGAGATTGAGATTGGAAGTTTATCTGTTTGAAGAGTATCGTGAGCAATTCTTAAAAAATCTCCACCAATATGGTTAAATCGGTTTTTCTCCCTTACATATAAAGTACAAACTTTACAATCTTTTGCTTCTTTTTTGAGTATTAAAGCGCCTGCAAATTCGTTGTTATCGAAAGCAGCAAATACAAATCTTCCTTTTAGAGGAAGTATTTTAGAGTCAAACCACTTGTTAAAATCTTCATAATAATCTCTAAGGTTGTTTAACGAGTCTCTAACATTTATTAATTCGTTCTTTTCCTTAATTTGTTTGATTAGCATAATGAACTACTTTTTTCTTCCTTAGATATAAGTTTTCAAAACTCTCCATTGCCAAGGTTTTTCGACAGTAAAGTTGTGATCATTAAAAATGTGCTCAAAAGCTTCATGGACTTTCAAACCATCGTCAAAAGGGTGACTTGCTAGTACATATAATGGTTGATATCTCCAAAATAGAATGTGCTTTTTCCAAATCTTTATAAGAACGAATTTGACACCTGTTTCTTTATAAAACTCTTTTGCTGCTTCTGCAAACTCTTCTTCAGATTTACAATTCATATGCTCCCAAAGATAATGCATATCTTTTTTTGTTTGAGCAAATCCATGTCTAACAGCATACGTTTTGTATTTAGCGTAATTAATTTCAAACCTTGTTAGCATTTTTACCTCATTTTTCTTTATATAATATAGCAAGAAATTTTTAGAAACTTTCCAATACCGTGTGCCTATATTTGTACATGTTAGGATGCCTCCTAGCAAAGGGAATGAAAAATTTGTAAAGAAAACCGGAAAGTTTTTCCGGTTTTTCTTTTTTTAAATTCTACTTTTTTAGAAAAATTGCATTGGAGAAAGCCTATATTATAAGCAAGAGGTACAAAGATATGAAAACTTATACAAACTTAGATGCAATTGTTAAGGATTGGAAAAGCAAGCTTACAACGGATCGCGCTTGGATTGAAAAGGGTATAATTCGTATTTTTGAATACCAGACAGCCTCAGAGCAGCATAACGAAACTGTAAACAATCACAACAATGTAGGTTTTACTCCTGCAGATGCTAAAATGCTTTCGAGTTTCGCAAAACAGCTCAAGTACAAAAACAACTATCATCTTTCACCTAAGCAGTTGGCCTACGCTGCACAGCGGATGCCAAAGTACGCAAGACAACTTCTCAAGCAGTCAATTGCAAAAGGTCTTGTAAAACAGAGCAACGGTGTTTATTTTTATGCAACTAAATCAAAACCGGTTGCAAACAAGAAAGTCGAGCGTGAATGGACAGAAGAAGACAATCGTCGCTGGATCGAATATAAGAACGAATATGCTCGTCTTGAAGCTGAACAGGAGCAGAGAGCATTCGAAGCAAAGATGGAACGCGAAATGTCCTGGAACAGAAAGTAATTGAATACAGTTAAAGGAGTTAAATTAAGTTGAGCAGTACGCGCGAAAAACTTGAAAAACTATTAGCTTTAGCAAACGATAAGTGCAACTCTTTTGAAAGCGCTATAGCTTATAAAATGTATCTTAAACTAAAGACTACTCTCCCAGAAGAAGAAGCTGTTAAGAAAGCAAACGAAGAAGCTGAAAAAGAATGGAATGCTTATGATAGGTCTACGTGGTCAAAAGAGGAGCAGGAAGAGTATGATTATTGGCATGGTGGTAAGTTTTCTTTTGACAGAGTACAAGAGTTTCTTTATGAAATTTTCAAGGTTGAAGGTGGCTACCTTATAAGACGTTGGAATTACCTTAATGCAATGTCATATCATTTCAAAAGTCAACTCGAAGCTTTCGGTGAAGAATACGAAGGTGTAAGAAAAAATTACCTTAAACAAATAAACTTTTTTGAACATCTACAAGAAGATGAATTTGGTCAAGATGAATACGATGAGCATTCGCAACCGTGGTATACAGATAATTGGGGTAAATTTTCTATAAGAAGATTCCAAGGAAGCGATACTTTAAAAATGGGAAGTCCAAAAATAAATTATTTAATGTTTATTGAGGATGACATGGTACAAATTCTTGAACCCTATTATGGGAATGGAGCTTTTAAGAAAGCTAAAAAATTTGAAAGCAATGCAATTGCAAACTTGGAGGTGTAAAACATGGCACATAATTTTCAAAAGATTTATGCACCGTTTGGTCGTAAGAACCCAAACGATCGGCTTGTAGATACATCAATTTACTCTCGCAATTGGGTTCAGATGTTTTATGAAAATAATATAAAGATGAAAGCGTCTGAAAAGATTGACGGAACTTCTATAGGTATTGTTTGGGATGGAGAAAGAATCTCTTTCGTTGGACATACAGAAAAATCTCAGATTGCTCCTCGTTACCTTGAATACCTTAACAACCGTTTTGGTACTTCCGAATTCGAATCTATAGTAGAAGAAATTGCAGGTGACAAAAAGCTTACAATTTATGGTGAAGGTATTTCAAAGGATTTCAACGTTCATTATGGATTTATAGATGGTGAATTTATCCTTTACGATATTCAGAGGGAAGATGGTACATTTTGGTGTCGCGAAGCTGTTGCAAATATATCTGCAAAACTTGGTATGAAGATACCTTGGGAAACAGATATGACAATTAAAGAAGCAATCGATTTTGTAAAGGCTCGTCCAGCATCTAAGTTTAATCCTGAAAACAAAATGGAGGGTTTGGTACTTCGCTCACCGGTTGAGCTCTATACAGCTAATCATTTTGAACGTATTATCTGCAAAGTTAAAGTAAAGGATTTTGTAGACCTTAAGGACTATCGTCAGGAGTAAAAGAATGATTAAAGCACTTTTTAAAAAGATTAAAAAATCCTCAGAACTTTCTGCAATTAAAGCAGCTTGGAAAGAATACTCTAAAGATAGACTTTTTGATGATCCTTCAGAAATGCTTCAAACAAAACGAACATTTGAAGCTGGTTTCTCAGCTGCTGAGGCCTTCTTTAAGAAAGAAACTTCTGATTAGGAGATAAAAGATGGGTTATATAACTAAAGATTATATTGATTGCGATACCTATCAAATTGATTTTGTAGGTTGGACATATTTCGGAAATGCTACATACCCTGATTTTATGGATGTAATTGATAAATATTCAATTTACAAACCCGAACCTTTTAAGAGAGCCGATGGTTCAACTTTTTACATGAGAAAAAGGTATGACAAAGAAGGATATGAAGATGTTGTAGCTAGATTACAGCGTTGTCAAAATACAGCTTTTGATCTTTTAATAGAAAGGTTAAAAGCTACTGGAATACGTTTTAGCGGAGAGTGGCATCAGAATGGAGATTATGGCTGTCCTGTAATTAAGATTTCAAAATCTCACAGAGACGAGGATCGTAACGGAAAAGTTTGGGCTTCTGAAAAGGTAGAGGAATTAGAAGGTTTGGAAATCAAACTTACTTGTACTTTTAGAAACTGGGGTGGGTATATTGCAGAAGCTCAAGGAAAAGGAGCGTATACTGACTGGGCTTGGAGTAGTGCTGAAGAGCCAATCTATCCAAACAATGTAAAAAGTGAAAATCTTATAGACTGCAAAAGCTTTGTTGCAGATGCTTACGATCCTGAATTTGATAAGCCTTTAGGAGATTGAACTACAGGTTGACCTTCAACTAACCTGTAGTTCAAGGTCAATCAGAAAAAATAATTTCTGCTTCCCATCTCTGAATCCCCATTCCATTTACTTTCCTTGGACCTTTTATCGGAACTGGACGTACAACCGGCTTTCTTCTATAACCATGTGCTTGTGCAAAATCTTCAATTACCCTATAACAGGTGTTTTCTGCTTCACCTTCTTCAAAAAGGTAATAATCGCATTCAAAATAAATTCTGCAAGTTCTGTAATATTCAAAGTAGAATAAACGTATTGTACATTTTTTTGCATACTCGCGCCATTCAGGATGATAATTATCGTAGATAAACTCCTGCGGTTTGTAATCCTTAACTGGATCAGGTCCCATAACCTCTGGTTGTGCAAAACCAATAAAGGATGACATTAATAAAACAAAACATAAGCTTAAAAGTTTCTTAAGTGTTTTCATTTACAGAATTCCTCCTTTTTTTAATTTGTTTTTATCCCAAAACCTCTTTTATCGTTTTCAGGTTTTCTTTTATTGTGACTTTGTAAAAAGTTTACTATAAAGGAAGGACATAAACAAAAGTCATAACGTCTTTTCATTAGATTTTGTACAAGTAGTGCATTAAATTGAGCAGCATACTCAGTTGCAATACTCTCGGTCTTATGTCCATACTCGATTAGTAAATTGTGAAAACCTCTTACCAAAAGGCTTACTTCAAGAACTCTACAAGGACTTTTACCTAAAATAACAATAATCTCTCGCATAATGCTGTCTTTTCTTAAGTCCCTTTTAAGAGGTTTAATTAACTCTGTTTCTTGATTATTCTTTATATACTGTATTATTTTTACTTTTAAAACCTTTTTATGAGCCCAATAATCTTTAAAGTTTCTGTTGATTAAGTTTACAAGAGCTATTAAAGCCAAAATTAATCCAATACAAAAGAGGATTTTATCACCTTTCGGGCTAAGCAAGTCCTCAGCTGTATTAAGTACATCAATTAAAGCGTATGTTAATAGTAAAATACTATCTAAAATTTCAAGTGAAAAGTATATATTACCAAAAGTTTTACGATTTTTAAATCTACAAACTTTTATATAGACAAACATTACTAGAGATATAACATACATGAAAGCCTGGGAAACTGGAATAATCCAATTTTGGCCTGTTACATTTTGTAAGTATTGTAACTCTCCTGTAAAAAACAAAATCGCAAGAGTTGCGTCTGCTAAAAGCAAACTATAAAAACTACAAAGTAAAAAGTAACGTCTACTAGCTTTCCAAACTTTGTTTAAGCAAATGTAAAAAAATACACGTACAAAAAGTATGTAAACTAGCAATAAAGATATTGTAGAATTTACGACTTGCATGTAAGCTACTTCGTTAAAGGCTGAAGTACTAATATTACACTTTATAAAAGTTATAACACCTACGTATGCAAAAAAACTTAAAAATTCAATCATACAATGCCCTCATTTCATCTCTTTTAATTGCATTAATCCAAAGCAAAACAATTTGAATAGCTCTTAGACCTATAAAAGGACCTCGAGCTAATAACATTATTAGAGCTCCAAATTCATTTCGATATAAAACTTTATTTTGTATAGAGTCTAAAAGACTACTATAAGGTACAATTAAAGTTACAAGAATTAAGTAAAGCATCCACCTGAAAATTATTTTCTTAAAAGAAATACAGTTGTGATAAATTACTATCGCAGTTATAAGTGTTAATAAAATGCAAACAGTTGATATTGATTCAACGTGAAAATCTGCTTTTATTAACATATATGGAGCAAAAGCAACCATAACAGATTGTAGTAAAGTGTTAAAAGTTGTTAATATATAAACAGTGTTTGTACATAACTTTATCTTTTTCTGTATTTTAAGTATGTTACCTGCTCCGAGGTTTTTCGAGCTTGCAGTTCCTATCTGAAATAAATAGATTTGTAAAAACATCAAAGAGCCGGTAAAAATTAAATTCTTAAAATACATAACTAACGATTTGTTTGTTAAAGGACCTAAAAAGAAGCTTTTCAAGCTCAATAGTGTACAAACTTCATAAGCTATTATAAAGAATATGTAAAACCAAAAACTGGTTGATAACCTAGACTTGTATTTTTTCTTATAAAAGATGCAATTGCTAATAATTTTAATAAACATTAGTAACATAGCTAAATGCTCTAGATTTACGAAAGTGTACTGTACAAGTAAGGGCGGATTGTTAAATATTTGTTCCATTTTTTACATCTCCCCGAGTATATCTACAGGTGGTGTAGAAACGTTTTGCTCTATCCAAGTAGCTGGTAGATCTGTTTCAGATATACTCCCAAGGTAAGTTTTAATAGTTTTATTAATTTTTGTATTCAAAACTTTATTGTTTTGATTAACTTCCTCTAAAAAAGCTTTTGCATCTGCGTGCATCATCTCTAATGATTCGACAATCATTTTTCTAAATTCATCTTCGTGAAGCTCGACAGCTTTAATCAAAGCCTCGTCTATAAAAGTATTAGCATCATTTTTTGGTTGTTTTAAGGTTTTTTGAAGATCTTGTTTTACAGTTAAAAATGCTCTATCAATAAAAAATCGATGTACTTCAATTAAATCGTCTAGCTTTTTCTCAGCTAAACGATCTAAGATGCATATATGTCTTAATTTTTCAACTATTACTTTATCCATACAATAGTTTAAAACTATACGAGCCATTTCTAAGTTTGTACCAGAGAATTTATTTTGATAGTCCTCTAAAATGTAAGTTTGAAGCATATTAAAGTTTTCGTTGATGTTTGTCATTTGAGCATCGAATAGATCCTGTCTTTTTTTACAATTTAAATATCCGGTTTCTATAGACTCTGTTATAACAGTTGATATTGTAGATGTAAGACGAGTTATATTATCTCCTGTATTACTTACTGCAGGTTGATTTTGTTGATTATTACTATCTTGATTTGATTCTCCAGAAACTCCATTCAATTGGATACCTTTATCACCAAGCTGTAAATTAACTTTACGAGTAAGAGCAAAACGTATTAAGAAAAACAATGCACCAAGTACAGCTATAACAATTAAAAAGATAATGATAGCTAATCCTAATATATAACCACCTTGCCCTGCTTCTAGAGTATTTAAAAGCTTTTCTAAAACATTCTCCATCCTTAAGGTCCACCTTAAACAAACAATAAACTTGTACAGCTTCTATTTTTTGTTTATTTTTAATTTTAAATTAGTAAATCGAAAATCCTTGCGATGTCAACTGTTCTATAATAACAAATATTATGGTAATTTGTATTATAATTAACGATGAGCTAGGGATTGAGTATCCGGTTAAAATTAACGAACTTACGGGTGCTTTATTGTTTAAGAGCGATAGAGAACTATTAAAATCTGATCAACTAATCACCCTCAGACCAAAAATCATAGAACTCATAAAAGGCCAAAAAGACCTTTTTGAACCATTTATTGCTTTAGGTAACTTTTTACAGACTGACCCAGAAAACTTTTTAAGAACTTTTTTATTAATGATTGCAAGGGAGGATCGAAAAGGTTACAAATTACTTTGTACAGATAAAGTAAAAGAAGCAGACTTTATTTCAAAGTTTAGGAAATATCAAAGATTCTATATACCGACTAAAAAGATTCTTAATGTAATTGCGCCAGATATTTTAGCTTGTGCTTTATGTCATGAGTTGTATTTCAAGTATAATGGAAAAACAGAATTTGAAGTACCAGCAGAATTTATACCTTTTATTTTACCAATCGCAGGTGTAGTACCTTACGAAGCTCCGGAAGGTTTTGATCCGAGTGTACCGTACGAAAGCGATGTATACGAAGAACCAAAAGAAGGTTTTTTTGAAAAATTTTCTTTTTTAAAAGGAAAAAAAGAAGTCCACTAAATTATATTTAATTATAAACAGTTGCGAGCAAGTAACAAAATTTCTTTATAAAATTAAAGTAAGTTTTATAAAGATTAAAAACTTAGACTTGATTTCGTGACAAGGAGAAAAATATATGTTACAGGAAGAAGAAGTAAACTTCGACGCGTTCGTGGATCTCGTTGCATCTAACGAGAGAAAAGATGCAGAAAACAATGCAAATCAGAAAGGTTTCGGATTTCCTACTTGCGTAGGTGTAGGAAACAAAGCAATCGTACGTTTCGTTAACGGTGTTGCAGAAAATGCACTTGATCAGGGTAAACCTGGTTCAGGAAGAGCAAAGCTTTTTAACATCGGTTGGGTAAAAGACGACAACAACAAACCATTCCTTTTAACACTCCCAGCAATCCTTAATAACAAGCCAATGTATCCGTCAATTATGATCGATTTTATCGACAAGGTACTCTCTCGTACCTGGGTTGAAAATCCAAACGCAAAAGACGGAGAAGATAAAGGATCTTGGAAGTATTTTTATGCGGATCGCAACGACTTCGGTCAGCAACAGTCCGGTGAAATGACACTTAAGCAGATCTTCTGGAAGGTATTTAAGTCAGGTGCTGATCCAAATGGACAGTTCTACAAGACTCAGAAATCTTGGAGAGGTCAGACAGTTTACATCGCAAACGTAATTGATCGCTTGGATTACGATTGGCACAAGCAGAGCAAGAAAACAAAGCTTTTGATGCGTAAAGTAACTGTAAAGGATGGAGTTGCAAGGCATCGCGAGCTTTCTTGGTATGCTGTTGGATCTGGCTTGAAAGATTTAACAGATTCCCACGGAACAAAACTTAATTATGATGTTTTGATTACTCCAGGTGCAGAAGCAAAGGATAAGTTCTTCTTTAAGAATGTAACAAAGCTTAAGCAGGTTGGTTATTGGGATGAAGTTGCAAAGTTCGTTACAGAAGAAGATAAAGCAAAGATTTCAATCGAAAACAACTTTACAGCAGAAGAGTTGACTTGGGATCCAATCGATATTGATAAGTACTATCACTTCACAAGTGCAAAGACTATTCTTAATCATTTTGGAAAAACAATCAAGTCTTTTGACATGATGGTTGGTACAAACTTCTACGAACAGTTTGAGCACGAAGCTAAATTGGAAGCAAAAGTATCTGGAAAAGAGTCTGAAGCTCCTGAAACAAGCAATCCCGCTCCAGTAAATACTTCAATACCTCAGCCTGCAGCTCAGCCAGCGGCTCCTGTTGCTGCACAGCCTAACAATTTTGAGGCTACAGCACCGTCCGGAGCACCAGCAGATGTAGCACCATCTCCAGAAGCTCAGAACGATATAAACACTTTTTATGCAAGTCTTGATGAAGATTAAGCATTAAAAATCTACAAATTTTTTAAAGAACCTGCTTTGACTTTACAAAGCAGGTTTTTCTTTTTTTTAAAATACACAAAAGAATTTTCGAAACTAAATAAAAGTATGAGTTTAATTTTTGAACCAGGTTATTATACCAAGATAAGAGTTGACGACGAAGGTAAAATAGTAGATGTAGGTGATCTTGAACCTGAAGATCTCCCTCAGCACACTCACTCCGTAGATGATATAGAGGATGAAAGTTTAAAACAAAAAATTGCAGACATTTTAGCTACTTTTTTTGCCAACAATGGAAGTACCGCAGTAAAGTTTGTTTACGATAAAAAAACAAAAACAATATCTGCGGACGTTGATATAGATGAAGAAACTATTTATAAAAATGAATTTGGTCAACTCGCTTCTGCGGGAGGAGGAGAAGGTGGAGGAGGTTCAGGAAGCGATATAGATTTTTCTGAAGAAATCGAAGAACACTTAAAAGACTTTAACAAAACTCTTCCTGATAAAATTAAACAAGCAATTGCAACAATGTTTGCTAACAATCCTCAATCTGCTGTTATTTTTGATTGGGATAAAAGTACAAACACTTTTAGTGCAGATGTTCGTTACGATGGTATTTCTCTTATAAAGGATGAAAACGGAGATTTAATTGCAACAGGTGCAACTCCAGGTGAAGGTGGAGGAGGAAATTGTGCGTCACATACACATGTTGCAGCTCAAATAGAGGATTTTGAAGAAGCTGTAAAAGCTCTTTTTGACGGTTATAGCAAAAACATTAACATTGATATAAGAAAGTACGTAGACGGAAATACTATAAAAGTCAATGAATACGGTCAACTCGTATCCGTTCGATCTGCTTTAGAGAAGCATACACATTTATTAAAAGATATTATAGATTATAAAGCTCCAGATCCTGCAGCAACTCAACCAATGACAGATTTGGGTGAAGATGTAATCTTAAACGATGGTTTGATAGACTTTTCAAAGTTAAACATCGGTTATTCGATTTTAGCTATCGATAGATATATAGCAAATGTAGTAAATCCAACAATTACACAACTTAATCGTAAAATCGATATTGTTTCTTCTTCTGTAGATAATCCAGGTCTCGCAGTTTTATCTTTATACAAATCTGTTATTCGAAACAACCTTTATGACCGAGATTCAAAATTCATCCGAGAAGTTTGTTACGCACCTTCCGTTTATTTAACTTTAGATTACATTCCGTATAGTGAAGGTACAATCAAACTTGTAATAAATGGTATTGTTGTAGCTTCTGCAAACATTGAAAAATTAGCTTACGAAAATGATATTGCAAATGTTTTTAAAGTTGAAAGAGTTTACATAAAAAACAGTTATGTAGCTCGTGTACTTAAAATCGATGCTCATGACTTTCTTAAAAGAGAAAATGTTTACGATATTCAGGTTAAATTTGAAAGAGGAAGTTACCACGATTTTACAAATATTGTTACAATAGCTTCTACACCTTATCAAGAAATTCCGATTAGTTTTCAGGATGTCTCTGAAACACACGAAATACTTGGTAAAAAATATTATAACTATCCAAAACAGTTAAAATACGCTTTAAGTTTAGAAAATTATTTAGACCATAGATTTATAAATACAAGTGCTGGTTTTGTAAATGGAGTTTTAACCGGAATTTCTGCTAAAGCTTTTGATACAATTTCTATACCAAATCTTTTCGTAAATACAAATGTTACTTTAAACTTCGAATTAGAAGAAGAGCATACAGACTGCTTATTAGCAAAATACGTAGATCAGCTTCAATCCGGAGGAATTGTTAACAACAAACTTGTATCTTTAGACGCAAAAGGTTGTAAAGCTGTATTTGCTTTGCCAGGTAGTGAAAGGTTTAATACATTAAAATTAATTGGAAATTTACCGGAAGAGTTTATTAGTATTACTAAAGGTAGTTTAAAAGCAAAAGCAACTACAATAGCAGACTTAAATACAGGAACTTATGGTAAAATACCACTCGCTCAGGGTAAAGATTTATTGCTATCGTTTTTAGATGCTTATAACGATGGTTCGTATAAAATGAAACTTGTTATTGAAACTAAAAACGATGAAGCAATCGATTTGTCAAATATTTATTTTGAGCTATTAACCCTTTAGTCTCGCTTTTCCGCGTTTTGTTTTTGGTCTTGATTTTAAGAAATCAGCTGCTTCTGCAAGTAATTTACTGTTAAATCCAGTACAATACACGTTTGTTGATTTAGCACACTTTAAAGTTCCTAATTGCTCTGTTAAATAATACCTTACATCGTTCGAACGAGCAGCATGATATCTTGCCTCGATTAACCTATTTCTCTTTTTGCGTAAATAAGACTCTTCTACAGTATCCTCTCCAGAATCCTCTGGTGGCTCTTCTGTATCAGTTACTGCATCATCACCAAAGCTTGCATTCATTTCTTCCTCACTTACAGCTACTTCTTCTTCACCTTCTTGTTTAAGTGTTTCGATATACTTATCAAGCTCTGTAATTGAAAGGTTTGCATATTTTGCAAGTACATCTTTTTTAACTGTTTGAGGAAGTTGACCTTTATCTTCTACGCCAAGCATTGTAGTTACAGCATCCAATACAGCGTCTGCTAAAGTTAATTTACTACTCAAGTCATCAGCTGCAACAGGATTAACAACATTCATTGTAAGTACGAAGTCTGGTGTTTCAACATTTCTAATTGAATCGTGTAACCTGATTGCATCCGAAACAACAGAAATAATAATTCCACGAATGTTTTCAATCAAAGTTCTAAACGGTTGGAACAAAGCTGCAAGTGCAACACCACTCATCTGGAAACCCTCAGATGTTGGATCTAAGTACGTCATTGGAATACCTGTAGCTGTACTCAAACGATCTTTAAAGAACTTCATTTTATCTACTACATTACTATCGCTTTTTGTAGGTGTATTATCTTCAATAGTTACTAAATCGTCTGACGTCCAAATGTTTGTGCACAAACTTGGTCCTTCCATACCTGCTGAATGAGACATCAAACCTACATTTTCGAATTCTTCTTTTACTGTATTTACAATATCAAAAGCTCTTGCTGTAGTAGCTCCACCTGTTTTTACTTTAAACATACGGATTGGCATACTTAAAAGCTCTCTTAAATCGTCCAATCCCATTACACGCTGTAGCTGCTTGTAAGCTGATAAACAAGCTAATAAAGGAGGTCTACCGTATGGCCAAAATTCAGATGAATGTTCGTTAAACCTAAAATGAAGTACTTGCCAAGGAGCAACTAACTCATCGTTTGCAATTCTATAACCTAGCAAATGAGAAGTAAAAAATTCTGTAGAACAAACATCGGATATGTTATTAATGTAATTTTTTAACAAATCACTTGTAGATTGATAATAGGAATTTTTATTAAGGCTATAGTTAAGGTTATTTGTTGCAAAAGACCCGTTTGTAGGTTGTGTTATGTTAACTGAAAAACCTGTTGATCTTCCACCAACTTGCATCTGTGCATTAAAGTTTGCTACTTCAACAGGTTTAAATTCAAGTCTTTCTACAACTTCATTTACTTTTAACGTATTTATAGCTGTAATACCAGCACTTGACATTTCTGCACCCTGAAATGCTTCTCCGTACAAGAAAAGGTCCCAAGCTAAAGAGTAAATTGTAGGTTGATCATATTTCCATACATTTTTTAAAAGCTCGTTCTTTTCGTTTTGCCAATTTTCATCTTCACTAGTAACTGTAAATGCGTAATTGTCTGTTAAAGCTGCAACTTCACTTGCAACAAGTGTTACTGCTTTTTCAACAAGACCCTCGTTTGAACACATATAGGTTAAAGCGTTTAACCTTTCTTCTCTTTCTTGAACGTTTCTGTAGGTATTCTGAGTATCGTTTACCCACTCATCGAAAAGATCTTGAATTGATGAGGTTAATTTACCTTTAAAAAGCTGATTTATTAATTCGATTTCATCTTTTGTATTTTTTGAAAGAAGTTGCTGTGGAGTTGGTTTTTGAATTATTTTAAAACTCGATTTTGCTTTTGCAGATGGCTTCTGTATACCAAATCCAAAACGAGCAGCAAGTCTCTGAAAAAGATTTAACCTTGATGTGGTTTTTATTTTATTACCAATTTCTGTATTTTGTTTCGATCTTTCATCGTTGTTCGGATTAATAGTTTCCATAATACCTCAATTAGTTTTACGTATGCCTTACCCTGGTTTTTCCAGATACACGATCCTCTACAGTACAAAAAAGAGCTTCGTCAGCTAAAAATCGAGCTTCTTCTGTAGTCATTGAGTTAATTGAAATATTATCCTTTTTAAGTTTCATTTCACTTCCGCAATCTTTGCACAGAACTTTGTCTTTTTGAATACTAGAGAAAGCTCGAGTCTTGTTACATTTATTGCAATAATACTTTATAATCATTCTTTTGCTTCTCCTGAATCTGCAGCACCATCTGAATCTGAAGATGCTTCTTCTGTTGCATCTGCACCTTCTGTTTCAGCTTCTGAAGACTCATCAGTTTTTTCTTCCTCTTCTTCATTACCCTCTTCTGGAGCTTTTTCATCTGATCCAATACAATCTTGCATTGGAATATTTAAACCATCTGGAGCTTTAAAAAAGTTCATAAGCGTTTGCATTGGTCCACAAATACCAACGGAGTCAGAAGTTATACTAGAGAAAAATTCTCCACTTGGTTTATATGTACCTGGTCCTCTATCACCAAAGAAGGTTAACCAAACTCCAAAATCGTTACCGTAATCTATTACGTTTGGAGTCTTTTTAGTTTCTTTTGAAGATCCAGCTTTTGTTGAAGCATTAGCACCATGCTGTTTTAGTTTTGTAAAACCTGTTCCACCATAAGTGTTGTTATCTACATTTCTTTCTTGATTTGCATATTGGTTCATTGTATCGCCAAACTGTTTTGCAGCAGCGTTAACAGCTACTTTCATTCTGTTACCAAATCCAGAAATGTCTCCAAGAGCGCTTGCATCTTTTAATACTTTGCGGTAAGTTTCTTCTCTGTTTTTAAAAACGTCTTTTGCTTTATTAGCGTCGTTTTTTGTATAAAGATCCTTTAACAGAACAATTGCAATTCCAAGTCTCTTATCTGCGTTAATCATGTCAGACAAGCGTCTACGTAACAAATCCCAGGTTTTTGTAATTTTAGCATTAGTTTTTGTTCCAGCACCTTTTGCGTTTGAAACAGCATTTTTTACATCTGTTACAACGTTTGCTTTACTACCTTTTTTTGACTTTGTCTCACCTTCGTTAGAATTTTCTTCGTTAGCCCCTTCTTCTGGCTTGTCCTTAGGTTTACTCTTTTTGTCTACATTACCAGATCTATCTTCACTATTTCCTTTAGCTGTATTTCCTTTTTCGTTTTCAAGACTATCTCGAGCAGGTTCGGGTCTAACTCCACCATACTTTGCAATTACTTCTCCGAGATTGTCTAACATTGGAGTACAAACATCTATTGCAGACTTTAAGTCTGTTGTATCATCTACACCTTCCATTCCATCTGGAAGTTTCTTTAAATTTCCAAGCTGAGGAGCATTAGCATAATTTATAAGGTTTTTTGCAGCTGTAATGTCATTGTTTATAGAATAACTAGCTGCAATTTTAGACTGAGTTAAAACCTGATTAGCTTCTTTGTTACCGCCAGCTACAAGTGAATAAACAGCTGTTGTTGGTTTTCCGAGAGCTTCTCCGATTTGATAACTTAAAGCCTGAACTGCAAGAGCTGTAAAACCAAGAAATTCCCTAGATTCAATTGGAGTAATACCTACAAAAACTTTTGCAGGTAAGTCTGATCCAGAACTTTTTAGTTTTGAAGCTGCTATAGATTTAACTGTATCCCAAATCTTAGAGGCTCCTTCTTTACTAGAAAGTGGATTGTTTATTGCAACTGTATAAGCTACAACATCTGTTTTCTTTTCTTTTGGATCTTTTCCAGCTTCTTCCGCGTCTTTAGTATTTGCACCATCCAATCCGTTTTTTAACTCTTCTTCACTTTCCTGTAAAATGTAACCTTTTGAGCGTGCAAACGTTTCGTTAATTTTGTTTCCCTGTACGAGATGTATTAAGGACTCTTCTTTTGAATTCTCTTTTTTATTTGCATCCTTATAAGAGTTAACAATTTTAAACTTTTGATTGTCAGGAATAAATTCTACGTAACCTTCATCTTGATTTAAACCTATAATTTCAAATTCATCCTCAAACTCGTAAACGTTTTGAACGGTAAAAGAGTTTTGAATGTTATCCTCATCAACCCTTAAAGCTTCTGGAAGGTATAAAGATTCAAAAAAAGCTTTAAAAACAACTTGCTGCTTGTCGTTCCAGTAGTATGTTATTTTTGTAGGTTCCTCAAGACCACATCTATTTTGTATCTTAAGTAAAATTATTTTTAAGTCCGCTTTTGTCATCGTACAGTTTTCCTTTTTTTAAACATCCAATCCATTCATTGGTACTATAGAACTATTGTCTACAGCAGATTTTGCAGCTTCTCCAAATAAATCAGACCTTTCGAGTGGGATTTGAGAAAGTGCATCATCTATTCCTAAAGATGGATCTGCAGCAGATTGAGTTGGATGAGCAATGTTTGCAAATTCATCATCTGAATCTTCGTAGAATTGCTCGTCATCGTCCATTGGAATAATTGGAGCTGAGTCTTGCTGCTTTGCAACATTTCTTATTGGAACTGGGCTTTGAATCTTTTGCTCAGTCATTCTGTTTTTTCTAAGCTGTTTTAGCTCTTTATACTGCTGCTCTCTCAAGTCTTCAGCAACATCTTCTCCAATCGGAACCAGTTTTACAAGATTCTTTAAAAACTTCTTAACTGTTTCCTCTGCAACTTCAGCTGCAATTTCGTAAACTTCTTCGTATGTAATGTTATCTGCCATTTTAAAAATTCTCCATAATTAATATTATAGATTAGCTTTGTTCCTCGTCATCCTCATCTAATGTACGAGAAACACTTGCAGCTGCAGTCGGATTAGCTTCACGAATTTGCCTATCTCTTCTTTGGAACTCGAGAGCTGTTATTCTACCTGTAATGTAGTCTGCCATGTTCATTGCTAATTGATCTTCAAAAGAAGCTTGAGCCTCTTCTGTCTTTTGTTTATTTTTTTCTTTTTGCTCTTTTTGATAGTTCAAATAATATTCGCTTAACGCGCTATATAACTTTTCTCCATCAGCTTCGTTTGCTTTAACAATGTCTAATACACTATCAACAAACTTCTCATCTTTTGCTTTAGCAGCTTTTACAAGTAAACTTAGAGGTTTTACTTTGAACTCGTTAACACTTAACGTAGTTCCAAACTTTAATAACTCTCCAGCTTCTCTTAAAACTTCTGCTATAAAAGAGCTTAAAGGTTTTTCCTTGAACTCGCTTACAAGAGCTTTTAATTCTTTATCATGATCTGGTAAGTCTTTAACTGTTTTAAGCTTTGTAAACAAATCATCTATAAGGAATTTTTCACTATCAACATCCGATTTACCAACAATAGATGGTTTTAAATCAAAAATAGCTGGAATAAAGTTAGCAGCTGTTGCAGCTTTTCCTTGATCAAAACAGTAGAATGGACTAGTAGTATTTTCTTCTAGTAAAAATTTAAAGAACTTAAACTCTTCTTTTTCAAGTGTTTCTTCCAACAAATTTGAAAGCTCTTTAGCGTCTTTTACATCTCCGTAGCTTTTAGACTTACCATGCCCGAATATCTCAAGGTTTAAGTAATGAGCAAAGTAGTAAATGTACGCAATTTGTAATTTTTTAATGTAACGGATTATTATCGGATCTTCTAAAAGCTTTGGACCACCTTTAACGTTTTTCATATCAGCTAGTGCAAACGATATCGTAACTCTCAATGTTTGTAAAACCTGCTTAATTGTTGCTTTATCGTTTGTAGTTACGTTTTTTTTCCAGGTAGCTATATCTTTTAAATTTTTTATAACAGAGTTAAAGTCCGTAATTTTAGTTGTATTGTTTGCATCATTACTAGGCATTTTTTAACTCCTTTTTTAACCTCTAGCCGAATTAGCTAAAGCTTCGTTAGAGGCTTTTTCTAGTTTTGTTATAAAGTCTTTTATTGCAATTGCTACATCTGAAGCTGTAGCAGCCCTTTCAAGTGCTTCGTATGCTGCATCTATATCTGTAACAGCTTTTGGATCTACAGCATCTGCAGATTTGTTTTGATTAGCCTTCGAGCTATCGTTGTTTTTGGTATTAGAATCAGAGTTAGAAGCATCAGACGAGTCGTTTGCGTGAACATCATCCTTTGGATCTTCAAACTCAGTAGAATCGTCAACTTGAGTATTATCTGAAGCTTCATCGCTGTCATCACTTTCATCAGGTTCAGATGATGTATTATCCGAATCGTTTGAGTTATCCGTATTTTCTGAATCAGATGCATCTGTTTGTTCCGAATCCGAACTATCTACATTTTCACCATCGGCTTCTTTTGAGTCATCTGAGCTTTCCTCGTCAGATGCATCAATTTCTTCTTCAGAAGATTCATCTGTATCGTCAGCTTCTGCTAAGTTTTTGTCCTTCTTTATTTCAAGAAGATCATCTTCAGAATCCTCTTTTAAGTCTAAAGTAAAATCTTCTTTTAAGCCTAAAAGACTTTTCATCATATCGTCAGATTTTTTAGTATTCATCTGCATTGTTCCTCTCTTTGGTATGTTTAACTTTAAAAACCTTTTACTTAACATTTAGTGTAAGTAATTGTACGCATTTTGTTTCACTTATTAAAACATATACAGGAGTACATTATGAAATGTAAAAGAAATAAACTTCGCGAAGGTGAAATGACAATATCTAGAGCTCGTCAAATGGCAGGGCAGCAAGGATGTGGTTTTGAAGCTAACAGCCCTGCTGAATTAAAACAAGGATTAGCTCTAATGAAGAGGCAGCTCCGGGATATGGAAGCTCATAGACATCAATACGAACTTGCTTTACAAAACGGTTTTGTTATTGCAGGTTTTGGTGGTAATTTAGATGGTATTGAAGTACCAGAAACTTTAATGACTGGTGAAGTACCTGCAGGCATGACTCCTTCACAAGCATTTGATGAAGTATTAGATTATATGAGAAAAGTAATTGAGAACTTAAGTACAAAGTTAAGCGATAGTAGTACAAAAAGCTTTGCGTTACCTAGAAGAGCTACAAAGTATCTTGAATCTAAAAGGTTAAAAGAAGATGAGGATGACGAACTTGACGAATCTGAAGAAGCTGTTAATACCCGAAAGAGGTCCTTCAAAGAGTTCGTACCAAGAGGAATGAACGAACTTTTAAGTCAGCTTGAAGAAGCTAAAAAGCAAGGAATTATTGTAGATTATGATATGGTAGATCCTCTCGAAGCTTATGTATTTATAAGCGATCCGGATTATGCAACTATAAGTGCTGTAGAAGAGATTTTTGATACTTTTGATAAATTTGAGGTAGTAGAAGATCCAAATTGGCCAGCTCCAAGTGGTTGTAAAGCATTTTCAATTGCAAGATTGTAATTAAATTACATAAAAAAGAAAAGGGATCTTAAAAGATCCCTTTTCTTGGTTTTTAACCAATATCGTTGTACCAATCTCTATCAGAAAGGTACATATCCATCAACTCTTCAATCAAACGATTGCGAACCTTTGTGGCTGAGCAATCCTCAAAAGCATTTCCCATATCAAGTGGAATAGCAGGAAGTTGGCCTTCGTTTGTAAGAGCTTGAGTCTTAACAACGTGATCTTTTCTGTTAGCTACAATCAGTTTGACGTATTTAAGAATATCTTCGTAACGAGTCCATGTTTTAAACTCTTTAAAAGAATCCTCTCCGATAATCAAATACAAATCATCGTTTGGAAATTTTTCTTTGAAGTACTGAACAAGGTCAATTGTTCTCCAATCCCCTCCTTTATCCTTTTCAATTGTATCAATTTCAGCATCGTATTTGAAACCAACCAAAAAGTCTTTGATGATAATCAACTTTTCATCAAAAGAAAAAAGATAACGTTTGTCAGGGCGATAATAATTTACTGTTGTAGGAACAATAAATACTTTGTCTACAAGTTTTTGTTCGAAAGCCTTTGTAAGCACTGCAGCATGACCCACTGTCCAAGGATCGAAAGTTAAGTGCCGCCGAAAATACCAATTTTTTTACAATTGGCTATTCCGGCGGCAATCTCCTTAGTGTTAGAATTTTCAATATCTTTCATACCATTAATATAGGTTCATTTATGTCTCCATTTTCTTAAAAAATTCCTTCCATATTGCACATTTATATAATTTAAAATTTCTTTCATCTCCTTGTTGCTAAAGATTTTTACATTATATTGTTAATCATCCTCCATATCCTGAACGATTTTCAACAAATCTGATTTTGTAAGTTTATAGTGATCGGCCATTTCTCGAACTCTGTTACCAACATAATCTTTTGAGCTCTGCTCCTGGCGTTCGAGTATCTCATCAAAATCTTCTTTCAATTCTTTATTAATGTAATCGCGTACACAGGAATCAAGCATATCCATTGGAAGTGCTTTCTTTTCTGCTTCGGTAAAACATTCCTGAGGAAAGAGACTTGCTATTCCGTAACCTGAAGGACCGTAAAGTGTTTTCTGTTCACGTGGGTAACAATAAGGATCGTACAAACTTGGATTTTCTGTATTCAAATAAATCTTTCCGTGAGAAGTTTCCAAGTAGTAATAATACAAATTGTTAAGGTAAACCATTTTTGGATTGATATTGCTTTCACCGTTTGCTTTCGCCCATGCAACAACTGAAACGATGTTTTCTTTAAGTCTGTAAACAAGAGCTTTCAAAGCATCTTCAAAGGTAAATCCTTCTCCTTCGATTGAAGCGTCCTGGTGTCCTGCTTCTGGATGAGAATTGAACAAGCAAACAAGTCTAATTTTTACACCTACGTGAATCTGGGCTAAAATCGAATCACCCAAAACTTCTTTGATATCGTTCATTTAAAACATCCCCAATTCAGAAAGCAATACAATTTTTTCTGCAACTGTTTCTACATCTACCTTATACGTACCGTTCTCGATTGCTTCTTTAATTGCTTTTACCTTATCTGACATAAATTGTACCTCCTTAAAATATACCCAAAAAGTATGGAAGATAATCTGGCTCAAGTCCTAAATTATCCATCAAAATATCTTCGCACTGCTCTGAGTCACCTTCAGCAATTGCACCTTGCATTTCTTCCAAAGTTGCTTTTATTTCAGCGCATGCATCTTCTTTTGAAAGATTATCACGCTCCATTAATATCTTGATTATCTTATTCATGCTATGAACTGTTATTGAGTCTTTTAGCTCAATAATTTCTCCTTCTTAAAAGTTGTGATTTCTAAACAAAAGCTTAACTGTATGGTCTTTAGTTACTTCCATTTCTAAAGTTGGATTATTTAATGTAACTTTGTAATCACCAGTTTCAGTTACAATCTCAAGTGCGTGAATAGCGTAACCCTCATGAGCCAACGATTGAAGTTGGTTGCACAGATCAGCTACAGTCATTGGTTCTTTTTCTACCATTTATGCCCCCTTTTTATAGTATTTCTCCCTGATCAATTTTGTATTTCAAGGTGGCCAAATAATTCAAAAGATTTCCTTCCTGAAAAGAAGGTTTTGGAATTTTTTGAATGTAGTTTCTATAATCTGGCCATTTTGTATTGTAACACTTAATAGCTGTGTTTATAACTCTCATTAATCTAATATATGCAAAATAGGAATCATTTACTTTTTTGATAATCTTTTCATCTGTAACATATTCGCAAATCAATTCGTAGTATTCCAAAAATTCTGCGACTTGCTTATTTGCAACTTTTGAAAATGTTCCTTCCTTTTGGGGTTCGTTTTGCATTACAATTACAAAACTAGCTGCTATCGTCATTAGATTTGAAAGTGTATTTTTGAAAGATGAAAAGTATTCATCAAGTTGATTTTGCTCACTTTCTTTTAGAGATCTTGCATTTCCATCTTTGTCTAAAAAACCTGTTAGAAAAAAAGTAATCATTGAAAAGTCAGAAGTTGCCTTTTTTAGATTTCTCTCAAAGGACTTCATTTCTTTTTCAACGTTTACTTTTTCTTCAATTAAGGCCTTCACTTTATATCCTCTTTACTAACCTTTTGGTAATTGATATAGGCACTCATTAATTTTTTCTCTCTACTTTGTCATTTCCAGGAACTGTGAACTTGTAATAACCGGAATTCCAAGTTCTTTTGCTTTCTTATTTTTAGAAGATCCGGATTCAGTGTCATCCGTAACCAGGTACGAAAGTCCCTTCTTTACAGCTGAGACCTCTCCACCGTTGTCTATAACAAGCTTTTCAAGATCCTTTCTTGGAAGAACAGCCTTACCTGTAAAGCAGAAGCTCAAACCTGCAAACTTTCCACCTTCAACTTTTGGCTCAGTTGCAGCTTTTGCAATATTAAAGTACTGCAAGCTTTCTTGCATTTCTTCTGTACGATCAAGTAAACCTTCGTACATTTTCTTAGCTGTTTCTTCTCCAACTCCGTGACAAATAAACTGCTTAACAGAAGTTGGTTTCAAGAAGAAGTTAATATCAACGTTTGGATTTGCTTTACAAACCTTTTTGATTTGTCCTTCTGCAATACCTTCAATATCGAAACATGAAATGAATTTTGCAAGTGTAATTTCCTTTTTAAGAGCTTTTCTTATGCGATCTGCAACTTTCTTTCCGTTTACACCACCAGCCCATTTAATTGAATCCTCATCACCTTTTACGATGCTTCCGATGAATTCTGAAAGGTTTTTTACATCCTTTGTAGCGTCATCAACGTAAGATGGACCTGCACCTTTGATTTCAAGTGCAATCAAAAACTGGAAAATTTTATGTGAAACTTTCTGCTTACAAGCTGGATTTACACACTTTACCATTCCGTTGTCCTTAATTTCGAGATCTCCTCCACAACAAGGACAAGTTGTAGGTAATTTCAATCCGTTTGTATCGTAATTGTAAATGTTCTTAATCATGCTTATAATATAGGTACAAAACAGCAAAAAAATTCCAGAAAGTATTAAACTTTCTGGAAAGAATTTTTACTTTTTATTAGACTTTTTAGGTTTACTCTTTGGAGCTTCGCTTACCTCTTTTACCTCGGGAGCATTAATAATCTCCTGAATCTCTTTATTCATAATATCCTGGTATTTAGCAGCTACTTCTTCTACAGCCTTCTGCTTTGCAACAGCTTCTGCCTGATAATTTTGAAGACGTCTCATTGTCTCCTCGTAGTCGAGCCAATAATCTGTACCATCAATAAGCTTGTCAATTTCATCTTCTGTCAAGAAATTCTTATAAATAGCTCTAAACTGCTTTTCACGAACTCTCTTATCAAAATCATGTGCAGATTGCAACTCGTTCCACTTACCATAATTCCAGCCAGACCAGCAATGAATCATTACGCAGCTGTGAGGATATACGTACCAGCAATTACCAGCTAACATAATTACCGATGCAGCAGACATACAATTTCCTTCTATATAAACTTCTACGTCAGCCTGAGACTCTTTTAAAGCATCGTAGATGTTGTAACCAACGCTCATGTCGCCGCCGTAGCAGTTGATGTGAACCTTAATTACATCTTGAGATTTAGCTGTACCAACTTCTCTTAAAAAGTCGATATAGTCTTCAATATCGCAGATTTCGTTTGTAAGGTAAAAATCAATAATTTTACCTTCTGGACTTTCTGTAATCTTCAAAAGCTCGTTTTGAGAACGAAACATTTGCATTTTATTCTCTTCACAATTAAATGTTCTATTCAAAATAGTGCTCCTTTAATTTATAGATTATTTCGAAATATAGATACAAACACATTAGATTTAATCTACAGAAACAAAAAAATCCCAGCTTAAAAAACTGGGATTTTTCCAACCAAGATAAGTAATTACCTTTTAGCTAAAAAGTTTCAACAAAGCGTCCGGAGTTGGATTTGTCAAGTCAAGACCGACTTCAACAACTTCATCCTTCTTTGCATTTTCGACTTCAGTCCTGTCATACTCAGCCTTTACTTTTGCAACAGCTTCTTCAACTGAAAGCCCGGTTACGTCAACCTTTGTTACCTTTTCCTTTGCTTCCACGATTGCATCTGTATGGCCTTCAACAACTCTCTCGAAACCTGCTTCTTCAAGAATCGATACCAAGTCGATGTAAGAGTCAGCCTTAACTTTGTTTGCCTGCTGAATAATGTTCTGGTTTGTTCTAGTAGAAACTCTACCGTTACCAGACTGCAAAGCCATGATGTACAAACGATTGTTGTGGATGTAAGCAATTGTCTTCTGGGAACAATTTGAGAAGTCCATCATTGCTTCTGCAACAATGTTGCTTGGATCAACCATGTACTCCTTCAACTCTCTTTCACTGTATCTCCAAGAATCCTTTTTTCCCGAACTAAGCTTTCCAACAAGGTTCTCTTTTGCAACAAACAAACGAAGCTTTGAATTATCTTCTCCGTTGTACTTGTTTACGTTTACAAAACCATCCGGCATGCTCTTTTTGAAGTAGAACATTTCTGCTGCTTCTGGATCTGCATTTGTCATGTCACCTGAATAGATGATATCCTGATCTTTACTTCTGAAAGCCTCGTTCCAGCCGTACTGATGACCATCCTCGGTAACTACATGAAGGTCGAAGTCTCTTGTACCCCATTCGTTGCGCCAGTAGATACCTATAACGTTATCTGAATCTGAGAAGTCTACAGAAGTACCCATTGGATAGTTTCCGATAAAGTTCTTTTCAGATGTTGGGCATGTAAGATGCAAACCTTTTGGTACTGCAAAAGTTGTCGCTTTTGCTTTCAAGCTTTCAACAAGCGATGTCTTAATAACATTGTACAAGTCCATCAAGTAAGCCTGATTTGTCTTTGGCCGATATCCATCACGAACGAACATCTTTCCGTTACGAATAACGTACATCTTACCATCCATGTTACGTCCATTCAAACGTTCCATGATTGACTGCATCAACTGAACCTTTCTGAAGTTGTTAAGCTCACCGGTTTTAGACCTTGCTTCATTCAAAAGCTGTTTTGTATCGCGCTTTGAAGTGTTGAAACAATCTTCCCAGAAGCCTTTCTTCAAAGGTGTATGGTTCTTTTCAGCAAGTCTACGCAGCTTGTTGATGTATTTTGAGTTGTCGTAGTATCCCTTCATTGCAAGGAACAATGGCTTGTAACGATAGAAGATACGAGACAAGTTTGTCAACTGCTTGTTTGAAAGAATTGCAAAGTCGAACTTATCGACTGGACTGAAACCGTTCTTTCCTTCAATTGTGTAAATTGTAGAACGATCCTTGATCAAAGCTGTCTTTCCAGTGAAAGTGTAAACAATGCAACGAAGCAAACCAAATTCATCCGTTGGATAGCACTTTGTCATGCAAGCGATTGTTGCCTGAGCTTCCTTGTTCTTGATTTCGTCAGTGTTGAGTGATCTGAGATATCCATTCTCCTTCAAGAAGGAAACACAAACATTGATTGTGTCGGACTTCAAAGCTGAACCGGAACGGAACAAATCCAAGATCTTCTCTTTTACTTCGTCTTCAGTTACTGCTTTAATAACCTTGAACTGCTTAAAAGGCATAACGATTGGATTGTCGTTTGGAACCCATCCATTTCCTTCGCAGTTGTACTCAATGTTGAGACTTTCTTTTCCTGCAACCAAAACTGCACCAGCAACCTTTTCAGGATCGGCAGAACCGTAAGTTGAAGCGTAATGACGAATCTGGTCAATTGCCAATTCAAGACGAGTACGAGAAAGAATGTCTTCCCACTGCTTGTAGAATGTAGCATTTGGATTGAGAGTCTGTTCACTCAAGAACTTCATTACATCAACTGTTGCTGCTTCTGGCTCAACGATGTAACCAGCACGAACTGCACGGTCAGCTACTTTTGCGTAATCGACCTGCTTACCTTTTGTTTCGCAAAGAAACAAACGAATAAGGTTTGTATTCATCTTTACTCCTTTCCTGAGGTATTTTAAGAACCTCTTTTGAAAAAAAATTATTTTATGTTTGAATGTTTGTGCATTCAAAAAATTCTTCGTTTGCAGATACTACGGGCTGTACTGGATTCGAACCAGTGACCAATGGATTAACAGTCCACTGCGCTACCACTGCGCCAACAACCCAAAAGAAAACTCAATACCGTCAAAGTACTAAACATTTTATTGAAGGCTCTGCCTTTGACTTTTATTACCCTTTTATGACTGCAAGTACTTTTCATTTTCCCTACAGGTAATACGTAGCGTGCTAGTTTGCTACCCTCGTTTAGTAATAAACTAAAATGTTTTCTTCCATACTTTGATAGTATGAGGCATGCCCGAGTTTGTTTTGTCTCATAGCGAATTATGTTGCTACTACCCAAGGTCAGCTCAAATAAACATGCTTGCAATTTCAACCTAGTCGTTTTTTACTCCCCAAACTTTTCGTAAGAAAATTATTTAAGTTTCTCTTGACAGAGACCAACACTGCCAGGTTGTTTTCATACCAGTTATAACGCTTACTTCTAAAGATGCCGTCGTTCTCGAAACAACCAAATGGACTGTTCATCTCTAAAAGTCGTGAGTCTTCAACCTGTCTTCCTCTCAGCGTTCACAGGCAATTACGCGTTGCGTTCTCACGTTCTTTTATACACGAGGAGAGCCTCGAACTCTCAATCCCATACGGGCACGTGATCTTAAGTCACGTGTGTATACCAAATTCCACCACTCGTGCTTGCTGATAATGAGCTCACCCAGGATCGAACTGGGAACCCCAATCTTAAAAGGATTGTGCTCTGACCAATTGAGCTATGAGCCCAAGTGTTAATTATTAACAACTCCCTATGAATATAGGCTGAGATAGTTGAAAAATTTCCTTAATAATTTGCTGCTAATCTTCTTTTTGCCATAGCTTGGATAAGTTTATAAGATGGTTTTGTTAAGTCAATTGGTTCTGTCGAAATTGCAATTTTTGCTTTTAGGTTTAGGCTTGCATTGTTTGAAAAGTCTGATAAAACTTCTACAACATTAAATACGATTACTGTACTTGTTTGAACTTGCTCATCTACAAAAACACGAATAATTTTATCATCTACAGTTAATTTAGAATCATACGGAGCGTAAACAGTGTAAGTTGTTAGCTCTTTTTGTTCTGTACCTTGTCCTTTTTCAGAACCTTCTCCATAGGAATTGGGCAAACATTCGAGTGTATATCCTTTACTAAATTCTCGCATTACTTGTCGGACTGGAATATCTTTTAAGACTGGCATGATTAAATTAACCAAGTTAGCATCTACAATTACATCACTGATTTTATCGCCATTTTTAGTTCTTTTTGTTTTAATTACTAAAACGTCTTCTGGAACACCAGTCAATCGAATTTTATTATCATTCAATTTTCTTTTTTGCCTTTCTAACGTTTTGTCGAGTCTTCCTTGCCAAGAAACTTCTCTATCGTAATTTGCTACATTATCCCAATTCATGCTTTTAATTAGTTTTAATTAAAAATTAGCTACCAATTACCTCTGCGTTTGTACCCTTTGCACACTCTTGAGGTTTTTCACCGCTTAAGATAGCTTTAGTCTTCTGGAATGATTGATATGTTTGAGTTAATTGCTCTTTTGTATTGTTAAAAGCATCTACCATACCTAAAACTTTGTTTCGAATTTCTGGAGGTACAGCATTTAAGTACGTTGCGGGATTTGTATAAGTGTCTGCAATATCCTGTCCAACATCTTTCAATTGCTGCTTCATGTTTGGTACCAACTCTTTAACTTCTTTTTTAAGATTACTTGCAGCTTCTGCCATTTGCTTTTTTAAGTTGTCTAAAGTTTCAGAAAGGTTTTTAGCTAAGTTTTCTTTTCCACTTTGAAAGTCAATAGCTACACTGTCTATATCCCCCATTATATCTGACAAACCTGCTAAGATTTGATTTACTTGCTCTAAAGAGTTTAATGCATTTTCTGATATACAGTCAAGATTTAACATTGCCCAAAGTTTTGTCAAGAGCATACCAATTATCATGAAAATAACACCAGCTAACCTTTGAACAACGTATGCGATCAAATCTGCTAAGAAAGGAGGATTTATCCAACACAATTGAGCTTGTTTTACAATTTCTGTTGTAGCTTTTATAATGTTATATACCGTAACTAAAACTGTAATTAATATTTTTACGATTAAAAGGATTATTAAGATGATTTTTAAGAAAGCTAACTCTATTTCACCACAATCTTCTTCCTTTTCACCCGAATCTAAATTCGGATTTGCATCAATTAAATTTCCAGGTTCTCCTTCAGCTGACAAATCTACAACATCAAAAAGAGCATACAATTCAACATCTTGTTGTTGGTCCTCTAAAACATCGTTTATAAGTAAATAATTATAAAATTGATCTGTATACCAACCTTCAAACTTGTAAACAATTCCATTAACAACTAACGTTCTTGGATGTGGAATTGTAAGAGGACAATCCTTAGATTGATACTCGGTAGGCATTTCTGCTTCTGTAATATCTGCATCGTTTAGCAAACCATTATAATGAATTTTAAAAATGTCCTCTCCAGCTCTATCTGAATCTGAATCTGAATCTGAGTCGTAATCATCTTCATCGTCCCAATCACTTTCACCACTACCAGCACTTTCAGAATCTTCGTCTTCAGACCTATCCGAATCGTTAGCATTCTTTGCTTGAGTTCCAAGTGGCAATTTTATACCATCGCAATCTAGTTTGTATGGATTATCCATAAAATTGAGGTCACCTTGCAATAAGCCTTTTACAGCTCCAAGATTACCATCTAACTGCTCCGTTATATCTGTTAAAGGATTTCTGTTTATTCTTCGGATAAGGCTATCAACTGCAGTAAGCATGTTTACGGGAGAAACATCTGGCCTAAATAACTCTTCCGGTACTTCTATTTTTGCTTTATTGTATGCATTAATAACTCTCGCTTGAACCTGTTTAATGATAGGGTTAAATTGAGATTCAAGTTGAGTTGGATTTACAGGGTTTAGGTTGTCCGTAAACGTACTATAATCTACAGTTGAATATTGATCGTAGGTTCTTCTTGCAACACGTCGGACAACCCTATTATTACTACTCATACTGTCATTTAGTTACTTTTAATGGTCTGAAAAAAGAACTGGTAAAACTGTATGTTCGTGAATACTCCTCCAAGTACCATCTGCTGCTAAATAGACTTCGCTTAAAAGTGTTTCATTCGGACGATAAATTGGATGCTTATTTCGAATGTGTTTTCTTGTATTTGAATTTAAATCTAAAATAAAATGGTCGTAATTCTCAATTAAATATCTATCGTCATAAACACCATCTTCGTAGATAACTTTTTTATCTGCATCAACAATCTCTAAAGTTTCGATCAAATCATTTAAGTCATCTGTTAAAGCATCTAACTCTACATTTGTTCGGTACTCTAAGTCATTCGTTGTAGCTTTTGTAGCATTAACATTGTATAACCAAGTTGAAAGCCAATCGTAAGCGTTTTTATGAAGTTGATGCAAAGTACCACGGTTTGCAGCACGGTCTGCATAACCAAGGTTTGCATAACTCGCAACCATGTACTCTGCTAAAGTTTGTAAATTCTGACGGATTGTTTCCAAATCACGTTCAATCTCTTTTAAGTTTTTTGGATTCTTTAAATAACGTTTGTAGTGGTTGTGATAAGAAATTTCTTTTCCATCTACAATATCGTTTTCACCATCTGGCTTGTGATATACCAAGATGCGTGTAATGTCCTTAAAAGCTTTTTCTCTTTCAATTGTACTGTGAACAGGTTTATTATTTAAATTTAAATTTTTATCGTTAGAAGCAGTAAACAACTTCTGATCGATACCTAAATCATCTTTAGAATCTTCTAGAGGGTGTGCAGCTTTTATTGAATGCCTTACATTATCTGTTGTAATTTCTACACCCGGTTCAACTTGAACTAAGTCGAAGTTTAAAATTGCACTATTGTAAAGTTTTTCCAAATAACCTGTAACGTTATTAAAATCGGAAGAAACTTCTGTGTTAAATTCATACTCATCCGTATCTAAAAGATTTTCTCTACGAGAGAATGGAAGTACTTTATAGTCATATATTTTTTCAATATAACGAGTAATTTTATATCCACCAAATTGTAACTCTGGTCTGTGTTTTGAATTCCAGTGTAATCTAGTCTCCTGTTTTGAAATTGGCTTCCATCTCAAAATATCAATTACAGGTTCACTATCTACGTTTACACCATCTATCAAATGAAGTGGATTTAACCTATTGGTTGTCAGACGATTCTCTGTATTAGCATCGCTTGCAACCTCAATTGTATCTTTTGTTATACTACTTCTTTTAATTCCGTAGAATTGAGGTAATCTTTCGTTAACATCTGAATCTACACCACTACCATCTGATTCTGTTAAGTACTTTAAGAAAGTCCATAACTCATCTATAGTTGGAGATTCAATCCTATCTTCACTTACAAAACTACCTCTTGAAGATTTTACATACTGCTTATCCCCGGAGTTGTTAAGAATTCTTGGGTCAACTACAGTTGCAATATCTTTTTCCTGATCACCTTTATCGTAATCGTAAATAAAAGATGGTATTGTATTTAAAGACTTTTCCGAATCATTTCCTACGATGTTACCTTTTGCAGCAAATGCATCAGACCCGTAAATACCAAGTCCCTTTTTATTTTCAGGAGTGTTGTTAAGTAAAGGTCTCGTTTGCTCTACATATGGAACTTCGTATTTAGAATCTTGATAACGTCTATAAGGTATTTCGGTTTTCTTAATACGTAAATTACTAAACTGAACATCAGAGTCAGGAGTTAAGTCCTGCATAAAGTTTAGTTCTTCTACGTAGTCACCATACATCGGACCTTTGAAAACGATGCATTCCTGATTTAACCAATCCTTAATTTCAGGGTTAAAATTATATCTGTAAGATGTTTCTGCATTTTTTTCTATGAAGTAATCTTCAGCACTTTTTCCATGTCCAACTGCATAAATTACATTTATCATTGAGATAGCTGGATAAAAGTTGTTTTTTGAATCTTTAAAATCTTCAAAGTCTGAGAAAAAGCTGTTTACAGTTCTTTTGCTTAAAGGTACGTCTCTCGGAATTGTATAAATTAAACTTTCCAAAGTTGTAAGTTTATGTTCCAAGAAAAGAATACCACCAACGAAAGTTCTTAAAGCTACCAAAGCATCTGCAAGTTTGTAACCTAAAAGAACATTGTTGTACAAACGGTATGTACTATCTTTATCCTGAAATAAGTTTTCAGTATTTTCTTCGTTTAGGTAGTGAATACCCCAGCTCGTTTCTGGTTTGTTTGATGAACTATAACCTGTAAAGACGTCTGGACAATACAAAGCGATTAAATTATCTACGTTATCAATAATTTTAGCTTGAGATTCTATCAAAGTAGCTGTAGCAGTTTCTTCGACGTCGTAAAAATCTTTATAAATGCTAGCTTTTAAACCAATTACTTCTTTTGCTAAGTTGGTAGATGTAGTTAATTTTGAATTAACATTATCTCTGTTTTCGTAAAACTCAAATTCGGCTACATCGTTTTCGTCTCTTTCAAAGTTAGCAAATAAAGCTTCTTCAAGAAGATCATTTGTATACTCAAAATATCCTAAATCAATAGCAATGTTTTCATTAATGTGAATACTCTTAGATACACTGTTTGCTAAGAAACGAGTCAAATAAGTTCTTTTATCATTTTCTGCAATAGATTGTGCATCTTCACCTCGTTTGTTAAAAGGTAATTTAATTGTATTTGGATCGTGAACGTGTAAAGAAAAGTCATCTAAGAAAATATCTAAAACAGTACAAGCTTTGTTATCTACAATAATTTTTTCCGAATCCAATACTTTCATAAAGTCTCGGAATGGTGTAGCTAACATGTAAGCAAAATATCTACTTGTAGTATTAGCATAATAGCCTACATAGGCTTTCATAGAATCCGTAATTAAATCGGTATTTTTTTGAAAGTATGTTTGGAACAAGCTAATAAATATTTGAGAAGTTGCATTACCCTTTAAAGTTTCTACTGTATAGTTTTTGTCGTAACGATCAAGTATGTTTTCCAAACACTTAAAATCTTCTGCATTTAATTTCGCTACAGTATCTGGAAGAGCTTTGCCAGAGTAAAAGTTTGTTAAGAGGTACTTAAAAATATCATAAGTTTTAGTTGTTGTATCGTTTTCAAAAATTGTAGGATCTATTAAAGGTATCTTTTTTACAACAGCTTTATCATCAAAAGTCGGGTTTGCAACTGCAATTGCTTTCTTGAGGTATGTAGTCGTATCAAAAATATTTTTAGCGCAGCTTGTAGATGTAGATGTATAATACAAAGCATCCAAAATGTACAAATCGTGCTGCAATTTAGCTGCAACATAAGGAGTCGGCTCAGATTCGGTAGCTGTTATAAGAGATGTACTAGCACGAGCTACATAATCTTTATAATCTCCAATATCTCTATCGTAATTAAATCCTTCGAAAAGAAGGTGCAAGAGGCTTTCTTTAGTGTATACACTGTTTCTGTCAACTGTACCTTGACCTTGCCACTCGTTTTCAGCGTATTTAATATTATTTGTAATATTGTCACCTAAGAAATCATCTTCTTTATTTTTTAGCATTTGTGTAAACCTCTTTCAATTAAAATTAGTTTTCTCTTTTTCAAGTAAGGTCTTTAAAGTTATATTGTGGCACGTAAGATGTATCAAAAAGATATAATTTATCCTCTGGCTCTAAAACACCTATATGCTCTACTCCATTTAATGTTAATAAAATATCATCTTCGTCTTGTTTCTCTGTTGCTTTATAATACTTTACCCAAAACTTTTTTAAGTCTGTTCTGTTTAGTTCCATTACCTCTGGTAAGTAGTGCGTTGCGTCAATAATAGCTTGATAGTTTATTGTAAGAGGATCTGGGTATTTTTCTCCATCTATATCTTCAACTACACTAGCTCTCATATAATCGTATCTTGACTTCATAACTCTTTACTTCCTTTAGAAAAGCTTTAACCTAATTTAGTTTAATATGGGACTTTTTACAAAGAACGAAACAGAAGCTAAAGAAGAAGCACTTAATTTGATGTCTGGAGAATCCTACATCATGTTTAACAACCTAAAGGGTTCAATTGTAGTTTGGATTAATTGCGATAAAGAGATGCAAGTTAAAATGACTTTAGATGAACTTAAAAAAGCAGCTTATTCGCTTTTTCCACAATTAAATATCTCTGATTTACTTTTTTACTTATCTCGAGGAGATTACGTGTATACAGATAAATTAACTGTTCGACCTTTACATCCGCAACAATTTGCTACTCAAAGCCTTATACCATCCTTGAAAGAAGTTACAAGAGATTTAAATAGACAAAAAAACAGAAATTTGTATTTTTAAAAGGAAAAAAGTTATATGTTAGTTTTTACGATTTGTACAAAAAGAAATCAGAAAGTGCACGGTGTACGAAACTGGAAAGAAATGTTTAGGTTAGATGAAAATCGTACTGTTATAAGATGCAGAGATAAAAATACAAACAAGTTGTTAGGTCAGATAGCTATAGAATTAAATAAAGAAGAAGCTTGGATATTCTTTTTAGCTGTAAATCCAAGAAAAAGAGGAAACGGTATTGGTACACGTTTAATGAAAAAAGCAGAAAAGTTTATTAAAAGAACCGGTATAAAATACATCTTTTTAAGACCTCAAAAAGACTTTGAAACTAAACTCGTTCCGTGGTATGAAGAACTTGGTTACGAAAGACTTTATAGAGATGAGAGTTGTAGAAACGAGTGGCTCATGCTAAAGGTCCTAAAATAGCTTTTTCACCTTGCAAAAAATTGCACCTTGGTAAGATCTCTTTAAAGATAAACTCTTTTAAGCTTGAATCACTTAAATCAGCTTCATCTAGTTCGTTGTTTGGAACCATTTCGTTTGGGTAAAAAATACAATTTTTAGGAGCAGTTTTTAACAAAGCAAGTATCTGTTTATGCATACTTGGATGATATGCATAAACATGAACTTGGTTAGCTTCTATTAAATTTCGTAATCTTAAGTCTTTTTCCATCTTTTTAAGCCACCTGTATAGCTTGTGTACAAAGATTAATTAAGTTACTATCTAAACCTAACTTTTCAGCGTAGAGTTTTAGTAAATCTTCGTGGGATTGAGCTACATATTCTTTAATGTTTTCCAAATCGTTTTTTAAGTCTGTATCTGATTTTTTATCAACTGTCGCTTCTACACTGTATATGTTTACGCCAAGTATTTTAGCCTGATCCTTTACGTCCTTTATAGATAAAGTTTTTGTATAAAAAATCTTGTAGAAGATATTTTCACCTTTTTCTAAAGAATTCAAATCTGTTAAAGAATCTATCTTAATAGACCTTAACTGTAAAAAACTTGGTATGTCGATATCGTAATTTTTAAACTTTCCAGATTCGCTATCTTTTACTAAGACACGTACTATAGAAGGATCTGTATCTTTCTTTTCTTCAATATTATTTGGTAGTATTGAACCGAGGTATTTTGAATTTACACTATGCTGATGTATATGGCCGCACATAAAAGATTTTGCATTTACTTTACTTAAATCTACAAAATCTGAACCATACAAACTCTCCAGCTCCCAGTGTGCTATACAAGCATCGTACTCTTTTGGAGATAAATTAGCAATAAAAGAGTTTACATGAGTGTGAGTCGCTCCATACTTCCACGGTAAACAAAGTAATTCAAATCCAAGTTTTGTTGTGTATTCGCAAAGATCGTCGATTACAATTATGTTTTCCTTTTCTAAGAAAGGTTTAATGTTAATAACTTTGTATTTATTTAAACCGTAATCGTGATTTCCGAGTACAACATATACAGTAGAAGCTTTTCTGTGCAAAAGTGCAAACAAATCGATTGCAGAAGCTCCGACGCGAGGTAACATTAATACTTTGTTTAAAACATCTCCTGCAAGTATAAGCTCTGTACTATCTTTTCCTGAATCTGGGAACTTTTTATCAAACCACTCTGAAAAACCTTTCAAACCGGTCATGTAAAAGTCTTCATTTCTTAAATGTACGTCTCCAAGACCTATTAACGATTTTATCATAATTACTTAAGCTTTACTCCTCCAAGAGAAAATTTCTTTTTTGGTGCTGTATTTGGTCTAGGTTCAACTACAACCTTAAACTTTTCAATGTCGATGTCAGATGTTCTAGGAAGCATACTTTCAATAACTCTGAAATTTGCATCTGTTAAATCTAACAAATGCTCATAAGAGCGATTTGTATTTGAAAGTTTCAAAAGCTCCTTTAACTTTGTAAAAATTCCAGTTCCCGCGAAAAAGTCTGTTTTCGCAGCTGCAACCGGTATATCTTCTTCTCCTAAAACTTTTAAGAGCCTTTTCATCTCATCGCTTGCAGGTCGAATGACTTTTGTAATCGGATCCTTAAAAGAACCTACAATGTTGTCTGAAACATCTCCGTACATTGCTTTCCAGAAAACTACAGATGCTATAGTAGGTTTAAAATCGTATTTTTCTTCAAAATCCTCAGCTGTAAAAATTCCATCAGTTTTGACAGAAAGGCCCTGCTTAAGCATTTCAACTCTACCATTTTCTAGATATCTACAAAAGTCTTCGTCCGATGTTACTAAAAGGCATTTACCAGTTTCTGTTAACTTTTCAGCGAAATCATCTGCTTCGTAGTGACAATCGTGATACACATCAATACGCTGTTGAGGTTCTACTAAAAAAGTAGAGTAAAGCTTTTCAAGTGTATCTACTCTTAGTATGTTAACCGGACTGTTTTTATCTCGAGTTGTTTTATAACCCTCTTTTATCCTTAAACGTTCGCTCATTTTACCATTTGAAAGTAAAGGATCAAATAATAAGCAAACTCTACCCATTGTCTGTTGCTTAAAGTTCATTACAGTAGCTTTGTACATACTTAAAATTGTATTATCTTTGATAAGCTTGTTGATAGAATCTTGAGTTAAGTCTTTTAAATAAATTGCAGCAACTCTATAAAAAATATTACTTGTATCTATAATGATTTTATCGTAATTTAGCACAGTATTTTTACTCCTTTACAATACTTAGTTTCAATTATAGAAAAGTCTTAAATCTCATACTTGGACTTCTTGGGAAACTTCTTTTCAAGAAAATTATAAACTTTGTCAAGTATTTCAACTGTCATACATTTTGTATCGTTGATGCACAACATTCTTGCAGGACAGTTAAAAACCGCGTCTTCTATTTTATCAATACCATCTTCTGCAGCTAGGTAAACTCCAATTTTATTATTCATCATGATCGATGAAACATGCTCTCTGTAAAGAGAAAAATAACCAAACATGTATTGATTTAAATTTTTATCAACATTTCTAAAAAGAGATAAAGATTTTAAAATCTTATCCTCTAATAGTTTGTAACATTCTTTGCAATCTGATAATAAGCGCGGACTTGCAGCTCCGTGAAATTGTTTTAAAAAAACGTAATCTTCACTCAAATTATAATGTCTTGAAAAAAGCTGCTCTACTACATCCCATGTCCTTTTACAGCTTCCCAAGAATGCAGTTGGATTCTTTTTATGTTGAAAAGTATAAGCTAATTTTATTTTATTTTCGTTTTCAAAGAAGTCATCTAAGCTTGTAGTGTTTATAAAAAGTAAATCGTCATTACTGTAAATAAAATGTTCAGCTAAACCCGGTATTTTATGTATAAACATTTCAATTGTGTTTGAATTAAAAGTCGGTAAATACTCTTTTGGGATAAAATCCTTGTGCTCAACTACATATAGATTATCGCATTCTTTTAACCAACTCGGTAATTGAGATTTGTAAGCAACTACTAAAACGATTCTGTTTATCCACGGAGCGTATTGCTCTATACTCCTAAAAATGTACTTTACAACAGAGAAATCTCGGAAACGTTCTTCTTTTAAATTAAATTCTGTACCTTTAAAATAGCTAAATTGTGTTTGCCAAAAAGGATCGTTTGGATTTACGTACGGAAAAACAAAGTCAACGTTAAACATTTCAAAATCAATTAGTCAATTTTCCTACGCGATTTTTTTAAAAAGAAAACTCTTAAAGATCGTAAAGAGCCTTTAAGAGTTTTTTACAAAAAATTATTTTTTACAGCTGCGTGCGTTCGAAGTTTGGATACAATTTCATTACTTTCTTATCTTCAGAGATTTCAACCTTCCATTCAGGATACATTTTTTGCACCTCTTCAAAAAGAATTTGTTTCCTATCTTCTGCAAAGTTGTTTGGATAAACAATTGAGACTTCAGTTGTCTTATCCTTCTGAGTCAAATCTGGAATATCAACAGGTATGTTAAGTAGTTCATCGATAAGCTTTGCTGTACCTGGACCGCTTTCAGAGACATAACCTGTAAGAATACCTTTTGTTTCTTCAACCCAATCAATTGCAAGATTTTTTGTTTTAACTTTTGCCATAACCTATAAAACCTTTTTGCTTAAAAAGTATCTATTAGTAGGAATAACATTCCTCGCTTCCTTAGTAAAGAAGCAATTTTAATATAGGTGAGTTTTGACCTAAATATTGTATGCTAACACCTCCTTTACCAAGCAATCCTCTTAGGGATATGAGAAGAAAAATAGAGGATATTACAAAACTACCAGATATAGCTAAATACAAACCAATTGTTTCAAAATGTGGTTTAGGAAAAACTCAAGGAACAAAAGGAATGTTTCGAGGAATAGAGTGCGACTCGTACTGGGAGGCTGCATGGTACATTTATATGGTTGATATTAAAGGTAATGTTGTTATCCGAAATACAAAAGACAGCTTTTCATATGTAGATGAAAATGGAAACAAAGCAAACTTTTATCCAGACTTTAAAATGCAAGGTCAATATCACGAGATTAAAGGTCGTTTTAGACCAAATGATATCCTAAAAAGAGATGCTACATTAGGTATTGTTACTTTTTGGGGACCAGAAGAAATGAAACCAATTATAAAAGAAGTGTATGCATTCAATCCTAAATGGAAGGATGAATATGTTGAAGTGTCTCATGTAACAAAATATGGGCAGGGTTTATAAAAAATTTAATTTTTAAGTCTATATTACTTTACATGGAACAAAATAATAGTGTATACGATATTTGTATCGTCGGTGGAGGTCCTGCAGGTCTTTATACTGCTTTAGGAGTTATAAAAGATTTTTATAAAAACGACCCTGAATGCAAGAAAAAGTTTCCTTATAAAATTCTCATTATTGAAAAAGGTAATCCGATTGATCAAAGGTTTTGTCCTGCAATAAAAAACAAAACAACTTGTGCAAAGTGTAAAACCTGTAATATAATGGAAGGAATGGCTGGTGCAGGAGCTTTCTCGGATGGTAAATTTCCTATAACAAACGACTTCGGTGGATACCTCTGGGAGAAAATAGGAAAAGATCGCGCTCTTGAACTTATGAGAACCGTTGATGACATTAATCACGAAGCTTTTACAAAAGCTTTTACCGATGGTGATCCAACAGGTTATGCTTTTGGTTATGCTAAAGCTAAATGGCCAAAACTTTACTCATCAAAAGACTCTTATCTTAAAAAAGCTTGTACACAACACAACTTACATTTACTAGATGCAGATATCAGACACCTTGGTACAGACTTTAGTCAAGTTATTTATCGACAGCTCATCAAGGATATTTCTAAATATGTAGATATCCTTACAAATACAGAAGTACAAAGCATTAAGAAGCTTGACGAGGATACTGCAAAAGCATTCTACGGAAGTACAGATGTAAAGTACAGATTGAGAGTCGGCTGGGGTGGTGAAGCTCATACTTTTTACGAAGCTAAAACCGTAGTTATTGCTGCAGGTCGTTCTGGTAGTAAATGGGTAAAACAAGTTTGTAACGAATTAAACATTCCTACAAAATCAAATCGTGTTGACATTGGTGTTCGCTTCGAATGTCCAAACGAGATTTGGAATCACATTACAAAAGACCTTTACGAAAGTAAAATTACATATCGTACAAAAACCTACGAGGATGTTGTAAGAACTTTCTGTATGAATCCTTCTGGAGCAGTTGTAACAGAAAATTCAGACGGTTTGATAACTGTAAATGGACATTCTTTTGAGGATGAAAACCTGAAAACGAACAATACAAACTTTGCTTTACTTGTAAGTAGAACTTTTACAGAACCTTTTAACGACAGTTCTGAATATGGTAATGCAATTGTTGCTCTTTCAAACATGCTTGGCGGAGGAGTTATTGTTCAAAGATATGGTGATTTGATAAGAGGTAAAAGATCTACCAAAGATCGAATGAAACAAAATACAGTAATCCCTACGTTGAATGCAGAGCCAGGAAATTTAGGAGATGTTCTTCCAAAACGCACTTTGGACGATATTCTCGAAATGATTGAAAAACTCGATCATCTAGTACCTGGTATGACAAACGATGATAATCTTTTATACGGAGTTGAAATTAAGCAATATGATAATATCGTTAGTATAAACAATACTTTTGAAAATGAAAAGTATCCTAATCTATTTTTTATTGGAGATTCTAGCGGTATTACTCATAGTCTTTCTCAAGCCTCTGCTATGGGCTTAGCAACTGCTGAGCTTATTTGTTCAAGGATCGATTCGGTAAACGACCTTTAACAAGACCACTTGGTATAGCATCATCTTTTCGTATTCTAAAATTACGAATACCGTTGTTATACCAAGCCAATTGTATCTACAGTACACTTAAACTAAAAGGAGCTCAAAAAAGAGCTCCTTTTTCTTTTGTTTAACTAAATTATTTTATATTAGGAGAAAGAGAATGAAAAGAAAAGTAATCCCTTTTTTAAGTGTCTACCTGATAATATCTGATAATAGACCTAAAGGTACAGTAGAGTATACATTAAAAAGTGGTGTTAATAGTGGATTTTTAGCAACCAGTTCGCAATATAAGGAGTATGTAGCAAATGGGTTGATGGGTTACAAACAATTTATGTTTAATGCTTTCCATACTATGATATACGATAAATATACATATGATTTTGCAACAGCTGCTAATTTCTTTAAAGCTGCAGGAGACATTGAAGATGAAGTTATGAAAGCAGTAAATGAAATTTTAAATTCCCCATTAACCGAAGCTCGTAATTACGGAAAGATAAATGAAAAAATCGAAGTAGAGGATTTTGATATTCCAAAAGTACGAAAATTTATTCGTCCAGCTGATTGTGTCAGAGTTCATGATATAATTACCTTGAAAAACGATCCAGGAGTTGAGCTTCTCCTTACAAAGGAAATAAATTCAAACTTTAAGATAACTAGTGATGGTGGAATAGGTCAAAGAGTATTTAGTAAATCTACAACTACATTCGAAACAGACGATCCAGATTGCATCGTAGAAGTTGTTTATGACTCTGCTATGGAACGAGAAACAATAACTTTAAAATTACTTTAACTTGTAAGGAGCTTTTAATGAAGAAGTCAACCTTTTTTAAAAGGTTAATTGATTTAGAAATGATGGACGAAAACGGGAGTATTTCCCTTCGTATAAAAGATGTAAAGGATTGGCCAGAAGATTTAGATATTGAAAATTGGGAAGTAGATTCTGTTTCTTCTGGCGAAGAAGATGACGAAAAAGGAGAAGGTTATATTTCAGGTTACGCAGGTGGTGATTGGCAAGATAATACCCGTTTTACAATTTTAATTCCTGCGACAGGAAAACCACATTGTAAAATGTTTGATGATCCAAGTTGCTTTGCTGGAAAAAATATTTACAAAGAGCTGAAAAGTTTAGTAAAGAAAGAACTGAAAGAAGCTCAGTTTAAAACTAAAAAAAGAAAAATAGCAAGAAGTTACGAAGAAAGGAGAAAGCTTGCTAATAGAAAAAGGTTTAATGAGTACGAATATATAAATGCACCGGAAAACAACATGGAACTTTGGATTGTAGAGAAAAACAACCCTGAAGTGTTTTTAGGTTATATTAATTCTCTTTCAAAAGAAGTTGCAATACATTTAAACATATTCCTTCAAAAAGCGGGTTTTAAGTGTGTTCATTTAAAACCTGAATATTGTGAATATTCAAGAGGTATTCCTGCAAGGTATTTGTTAGGAGATAAAACTTACGTTGAGTGGTCAGGCGATGAAAAAATTACAGAAACCGTTCAAGCAGTAAAGGATAATTTAAAATTGAAAGCTACAAAAGTAAATGAAAATCCTCTAAAGACTGTAAAAGCAAAGCAGTTCTTTGAGTCAAGGGTAAAGTCAACAAAGAAATACAACAACATTGAAGAGGCTTTAAGAGCTGCAATTGCAGCTTTTCAAGCAGTTGGAGTCCGGGTTCAATTGATAGAACCTGGAACGTTTTTAGGAAATAAAACATTAATCGTTTCTTACGGACCATACGATGTATTCTTTGACACTTTGGATGATGAAGATTGTCTATATGATGAGTACGGTAAATACCTAATGACACTTCCATTAGCTAATGAACCTGATGTTCAATGGATTGGTGGAAACGAAAATGAATTGTTCGCTGACTTAAAAGATGTGTTTAATGTTTTGGATAAAATTATGAGAGAGCCAATTAAAGCTGGTCGCGATTTTACGAGTTAACCAATATGCGAGTTTTTAAGGATAGTGATTTTAAGAAAATAGACAGACATGTTTGTAGATTACCGCAAAGCGGATTGAGACAAGTTCTAATAGAAAAATGGATTAGAGAAAATTGTAAAAATTATGATTTACCAAAGATTCTATCAGGAGATGGTAACTACTATTCAAACGATATTGGATGCGATACTTTTGGTAGGCAAGTTGGACAAGCGTTAAGACAGGAAAATCCAAATGCAAATACTTCTCAGATTTTCAAGAAAATACGAGATTTCGATATTGAAGATGAAGATGCTTTAACGTTGTTAGAAATTTATACATCAAATCAAGTAAAAGAAAAAAGTCGTAGAAAATTCATTCGAGCTCTCTACGACTTCATTGAAGGTAATGAAGATTAGTTAACGACCATCGTCTGTAAGATATTCTTTGTTCTCTTTCCAATACTTAATAGCTTTTAAAGCTTCTTCTTTAGAAATCTCCATACCGCAACCTTTTACTTCTGGACAGTAACCTAAAGCTTTACATTCAGGTACCAACATGTTTTCGCAAATCCATTTCCACTCATCTGAATATTTTTTAAGTTCACTAATAAAATCTTTCATAAGTTTTCTAAACTCGTGATAAGCTCTATTACAGCATCTCTTATGGGCCATATGTTCCAAGGCTCTCATATTAATCTTTGCAACTACTTTTGAATTCATTCCCAAAGGAAGAATGTTTGCAGCATCTTCTTTTGATGCCCCAAGTTCTTCCAAAGTTGCATAGGTTCTCATAATTTCCTGATAACCCTTCAACAATTCATTTCTTTGAGCAGGAGTGAATTTTCCAGGTACAAAGAAATCATTTTCTGGATCCATTGTCTTTGCATCTACATATCTTGTAGAAGACTGTAAACGAGTTGTACCAATAATATGGGTATAAAATTCTCTAAACACTCTTGCGGAATATTCATCTAAAACTACGTACACATCTGGAAATTCTTCTGTACGCCCATGATTAGACTTAATACAATTTTTTGCTCTTTTAATGTTTTTCTCTACATCATCTGTTGGTGCATTCCAACATACACCTGCACAAAAACCAATTTGATTCAAAGGATCAATTGGAGTCCATTTTAGTATTTCAATCATTCCCAGTTCTCCTCGTTATTTATGTAATCGTACATATTTCTTAAAAAGAAATTTTTATTTTTATCCGTCAATACATCAAATATAGCAATTAAATTATTTTTCAAATCCCCATCATCTATTTCAGCATTAAAAACTCTTTTGAAGATATCATCTGTACTTTCTTCTGGATAAAGTTCTCTCAGCTCAAAACCATATTGTCTTGCATAAGCATCTAACTCAACCCTTTGATTTAGGTAATCTTTTAAGAATTCAGGTTTGTTTACATCAACAGGTTTATACGTATCTGGATTGTAAAATTTTCCATTAGACGCAGCATCCTGTTGCATATGAGTATTTTCATGTACATAAGCTGCTTTAATTCTTTTTAGGATATTTGGAATATTCTGATATGCTTTTATGTGTTCTAAACATTTTCTGTTTATATAAATGTTTATTCTTTTTGTCATTGGATTATAAATAGCAGATTGAACATACTCTCCACCTTGAACATAAATTCCAAAATCCCCGACTGTTAAATTGTTTACATTTTTTGTATCGTACTTTTGCAAAGCATCCGAAATATCTATAAGCATTTGATCTAAAAAGGATGTATCCGTTTTCTTATATGCCTCAGATAAAGTTAAAAATATTTTAGCCTCTTTGTAGACCCTCTCAGGATAATAGTGCATCACTCCTTTGTCGTCTATAAATTCTGGACATTCATAATGAGATTCCCCTAAACGAAAGATTTTTTTCTTTGGATTTACAACTTCATCAAACTCAGAATTGATCCTCAATTTATTTTGCATTCCTTAATCCCTTTTCATAAGCCTTCAATTCTTTCCTAAACTTTTTTGAGTATTTTTTTAATATGTCGTAGACTATATCGGTGTTAATTTGTTTTGGAGCTCCAGGATATAATCATTCTCAGTTCTCCTCGTTATTTATATCCTAAAAGGTATTTTTCTATTTCCTTATAACAATCTGAACAAAAAGTTCTGCCAAGGTCCGATACAGCATACATTGCACCTATCGGAATGACGAGCTTGCATTTGTCGCAAAGCATTCGTGGCACAGTAAGATTCTGCTCTTTTTTGCGTATCATTTCTTTTCTTGCTCCTTTTTGTAAGCTTTCAATTCTTTTCTAAACTTCCTTGAATATTTTTCCAATATATCGTAAACTATATCAGTAGTAATTTGTTTTGCGGATCCTGGGTAATTTACATACCAATCCTCTCCTAAAAGGTAATTCTTCAAAAAGTAAATTGCTTTTTCAAAATCCAATTCAGGAGGAAGTATATTATCTGGATCTTTTGAATTTTCTGATTTAAGCCATTCTATAAAAGATACATCCTTAAGTTTATCTACTGCCATTCTTCTTCTGCCTCCGGATCATTATCTTGAAGAGCCAAAGAAAGCTCAACATTATGATCTTGCATTGGGAGTTTATCAATTAAGAAATAATCTGTTTCGTCAATTTCAATAATACCAAAATGAAATTTTAAAGCATCAGCTTTCATTTCAGCTACATTTTCAGGAAGTCTATCCTTTGCATTTCCTAAGGCTGCTTTATTCTTCCTTGTAGGATTTTCATCATAACGTTTTTGCAACCTTTCAATCCAAGCATCTTTCAACTCCGGGTTTGGATAAACAATTGCAATTTTAATTTCAGGATGATACTTATCCCTAATTCTTGCTAACTCTTTCCTTACGACATCATGAGAAGATGTAAATACGGAGTATCCTTGAGTTGCTAAATCAAAAGCTACTTGTGCATAGTATTTATACCAATCATCAGGTCTAAATCCATCCTCGAGTCTAAAATTACTTGACTCTAAATCAATAAAGCCGACGTTAGCGTTTACTGTATTTGACTTACCAACTCCTTGATAACAAATATAAATTGTTCCAGGAGTTAAATTATGTTCGTTTTCTACCATATCCGATATTATAGTTTTTACTTACTCCTTGTGAAGCCACTTATCGAAAGATTCATTTACAGGTGCAACATAAATTGACTTCTTTTCTTCCCTACAAATATCCTGCCATTCGCTGTATTTGGATTTAAAAGCTTCTGCATCTTCTTTTGATTTGAATGTTAAAGGATTTGCCAAACGAGCTCCCCAAATATTGTACATGTCTGTTGTGTAGTAACACAAGTTTGAACAAGCTTCTACAAACTTTTCTCTACCATGCAAGTTGATAGTTTCCTGCTCTCTAGAATTTGAAGAACCTCCTTTCTTATCAAGGTCAGCCTCAATCCAATCTTTAATGGACTGAATTGTATCCTCTTTACTAGTACCTACACGGGCTTGGCATGTAAAATCTTTTATCAAAGAGTATTCGAAATCTTCTTCCTTACAATGTTCCAAAAACTCTTTGAACTCGTTTTCAAAATATTTACGAACTTTAATCCGCTGAATTGGATCAACTACAATAATACCTTCTGTTTCTGTTGTAAACGCTGGCTGAAAAAATCTACCATTACTTGAAATAAAACCATCAATATAACCTTTCTCAAAAGCCAAAAGAGCTGTAGATATTGTCCATCCGTAAGGTTCGTAATGCTTTCCAAGCCCATACTTTCCAAACGGTACTGGTGCTGTAAAATACTCTACATTCTTCAAAACAGCTGGTGCATTTTCTGCAGTCATTCTTTCTACATAACCCCAGCAATCGATTTCAGGATTTTTGTACTTTATAGCTTTGAGCTTTTCGACGACTTTTTTGTCACTTCCTGTTGTTTCTCTACGTTCGTTTTTAATAACGAAATCGTAAGCGTCTTTCTGCGAAAAACCAAATTCAATCTTTGCCATGTTAGCAATCTCCAACTATTTTGTTTAACGTCCTCTCGTGATGACTCACATTCCAAAAATCTATTTTCACAAGTTAATAATACCTTTTTTAATAAAGCAAGCCAAAACGGTCGTCACTTCTTCCAGTTACGAAAGGTTTCCATTCTCCATTCTCTTTTTGGAAATGTGTATACCAGATTTCTCCGGTATCATCTTTTGCTTTTACGATTGCTTTATTTGGTTGCTTATCTACAATTTCGATAATCTCTTTATACCAATTTGAAAAAACTTTATTGTCGTATCTATTACCAACCTTTAGATCTTTCATTTCGTAACCTCATATAAAATATAGGTTTTTCTGGGTTGAAAAGTTCTAAAAAAGACAAAGAAAAAAGGTGAAGCTTTTTACGCTTCACCTTTTTAAATATCAAAAACCTCTTTTCAAAAGGATTAGGTTACTGGATCTTCATCTGCAAGAGCTTGCTCTGCTAGCATTTCTGTATTTTCTTTTAACTGCTCTTGCTTTTCTGAAATTTCTTTCTTAATTTCTTCAAGCTCAGAAGTTTCAACAGAATTCTTATCCAAAGTTTCATCAAATCCGGACATTTTTGCATTTACCAACTCTTTTACTTTAGCAAACTCATCTGGATTTTCCTTAAACCAAGTCTGTACTCCTCCCCAACCCTGACATTTTACAATCTTAGTTGGATCTGGATCATCTTCACGATAATAGTACCAAGCACCGTGCTGCTTAATCATACCCAATTCAAGCAGCATATCCAAGTACTGACCTTCTCCATCAATACCTGCTTTGTAATCTGGACCGTCGTGGAAATAAACATCCAAGAAACATTCGCGGTTTGGAATACCTGTCTTGTTTTTGTAATTCTTAATCTTAATTTTAATACCAACAATTTCGCCATTTTTCAAAATTGGCTCTTTTGCTGTTACACGGAAACGAGTTGACGGATAGAAGTTAACTGCATAACCACCTGTTAAAGCATTCAAGTGTGCCATAGGTGACTGGTTAGCGCGTTCCTGTGAAATCCAAATTACTGGACAATTGTATCTATCAACGAAATAGTTCATACGCTTAATTACAGTACCGTTTGCTTTTGCTCCTGAACCAAACGTTGCTTTTGAAATTTCATCATAACCAACTTCACCGAAAGATGCTTTATCAATACCTGCAGCATCTGAATCGTAAATACAAGCACAAACTTTTCCAGAAACTACCATTTTTTCAAATGCAACTTCCTGGTCATCAACATACAAGTTACGACAAATGTGTACGAGAGGTTTACCATTATCTGGGTTTTGAATTTTCAATCCCAAGTCTGAAGCGTGGCTAATGTCAAATGTACGCTCATTATCCAAAATAACAACGTGGCAGTTTGACCAATCTTTTGTTTCTTCATACTTTGCTTTCTGACATTCTGCTGCCAAGAATGTAGCTAAAGTAGTCTTACCACTAGATTCAACACCATTCAAACGGTGAATTGCATTCAACTTAAATGATCCACCATAAGCCCAAGCTAAACGAGGAGCTGAAAGCATGATTCTCTTATCTTTAAGAAAAGCATCCTCTCCATTAAAAATGTTGCCTTCTCCAAATTGTTTGTCAAGCGAGTCTAATATTTTATCAAAATCATCTGAGCTAGCGCTTGCAACTTTCTTTTCTTTTGCCATTTAATTCTCCTTTTGAAAAGATTCTGAAAGAATTGTTAGAATTCCTTATAAAGATTAATATAGAAAACAAAAGAAAATCGCTGGCAAGAGTCAGCGATTTTTTAAAGAGACTTAAACTGCTCTAGCCTAGCTCACAATCCAAACAATTCTACCATTTTCACCTACAAGCTTAATTAATGTGCTTAATTCCTCGGATTGCATTTTAAGCTCTTCTTCATACTCAAAAGAATAATCTGTAAATTCAGATTCGTTGTTTATTAAATCCTTTACAATCTCTCCAAGATTGTTATCGAAATCTTTTTCTTCAAGATCAGCTGTTGCTTCTCTTAAAGCTCGAGAGATAATTGCATTTTGAGTTTTACTTTCTTTGATCTGTAATAGCTCTTTCTCTAAATCTTTAAGCATTAGCTCTAGATCTTTTGGGTAGGAAATTGCTGTACCATGTTCCAAGGTGTACTGAAGGACTTCTTTTCCTTTTTCATCTACATACTTGAAGCAGACTAAACTACCGTTTGAAATTGTACTGATATTTGCATTTTGTTTTTCTAGATGTTTTGCGAGACTGTATTTTACAATCTGAGCAGCTTCGTATGGAGACTCGAAAGTAAGATAATAAACATCTTCATCTTCACAAACGTTTTCGTAATAACCCTCTTTTACTGCATCTTTAAACTCTGCTTCAGAATTTATTTTATCGAACCACGAGTCTTTCGAATCGTAAGACTTTTGAGAAGGTTTTAAGAAACTCTTTATTAGGTACCATTGACATGGAACAATATCAATACCTACATCTGAATGTGCATATTCGAAGTTTTTACACAAAGTTTCAAAAGCAATTGTTACCTTAGCTGCACTGTCAATGTTTTGACCTGAAACAGCTTTAATAAAATCTGTAGTTTCCAGTACACTATTTTCTCTAAAGTTTGGAGAATCGTACCACAAAAGCTCAACCAAATAACTTTTTTGCTTTTTGTATTTGTATGGATACTTTGGATTATCTGCATCCATGTTTTTAAAAAACTTTTGATTTTTGTAAATTTTTTCTGCAAAATTACAGACAGACCCTTTTGCAAGTTCATCTAAAGATGCGTAATGGTCGAAATGCTCGGTATCTCTAAATATATCTTTCAAAAGTCCGGTGTTAATCAAGCTCCTGTCATCGAGTTGATTTAGGTTAACAATATGCTCCCAGTTACCTTTTATACATTTTTCAAGAGAGATGTCTAAATAACTACTCATGGTTAAACCTCAACTTTGCAATAGTGAACTGGGTTACGACCTCTGATAGGAAGACTTGTACCAATCAAGTCGCTGTTAAGAATTTCTTCTCCAAGATCTAAAGAGGTTCTTCCACTGTTTTTGTTAAAAGAAAATCCGTCAAGCTTAAAAATCCTCGAAACTGTATTTTCTTTTCCTTCAACTTCAATTACATAATCCTGTTTTACAACCTTTGTAGGTGATGCAACCCACGAATTAGCCAAACCATCGTCAGAACCTTTTGTTCTTTCGTGCTTAATAGCAATACATTTACTTAACATAATTTCTTTTCCTCCAATTTGAAAGTTTTTATGTTACCTATATATTATAGGGTTTTTACATAAGTCATTTTGAAGGTCCGCGAATCTTTTTATTAGTAATCGTCCCTTTTCTTTATATGATGTTTATGACTCCAAGTTAACCCTGTTACAAGGAAGGCAAGCCAAAGACCTATTACAAATCCATATCCTTGTACAGGTTCTCCATCTCCTGCAATCATTGCACCGAATAAGAAGATGCCCATTACTGTCCCTAAAATGTAACCGATTAAAAATCTAAGCATTATTTACCTTCTGCATACTTTATAATCCAGTCAACAGCTTCATCTACAAGGTCTGTTGAAATTTTAGCATTTAAATCGTAACCAGCCTCGAAAACATGTACAGTAAAAAGTTTAGGGTATAAAGTACATTTATTTCCATAAACTTCTACAAGAAAGTGTAAAGTGTTTAAGTAATCGAACGAGATTTTATTAGACGTGAGATACCTATCTCCATCTAAAAGAGAGCTACCATCTATTTTAAAATTTCGAGAATAAGCTAAAAGTTTCTCAGCTAAAGCAACAGTCATACAATAAACAAGCTGAGAAGTTTTCAAATCTTCTAGGTGCTTATCTAGAGCTTTTTTGAGATTTTCAATAGTGTATTTATCTTTCATTTAAACAATTCCTCCATCCAGCTTCTCCTTTTTGATTAGCTGTGTTGTATATTCGTTCCTAGCTTTTTCAAAAGCTTCCATTGACTCCTTGTTTGGAAAAACCATGTCGCAGGAATCAGGAGTAAAATTCTTAAAAGTTGCTCCGTACTGTTTAGCTAAATCTATCAAATATTGATGCCTGAATTTTATAAACTTTTCTGCTTCGTTAGTTTGACAGAAAAAATTCATAAAAGATTTTGCTTTTTTCATTAAAAATTCTTCTCCTCAAAAAATACAAAACAGCTGCATAAAGTTTCAATAACAATTTTTATTTTTTGAAGACTATAGTTAACACTGATTGGCCTATCTCTATAGGCTTCGTAAAGCTTACAAAATTCTTGCATTTTATTATCTATAAAGTGCCAAAATTCTGTATCTTTATCCTTGTTAAGGTACTTTTTAATCCTATCTGTTAAGTTAAACCAATCGCTGTACGTAATCTGCGAAATTTGGTCTATTGCATAATATGTAGAATCATTGTTAAAAACATCTCTTAAAACATCGTAATCCTCAGCCATTTCCTCAAAACAAAGAGATACACCTTCAATCCAAAGTTTTACAATTTGAGCGGTTTTAAGCTTTATGTTAGAGACATTTTTATCACTTTTAATGTTGTAAGCTTCGTCTTCGAATTTTTTGAATTGATCTTTTGCACTATCGCTTTTTATGGAACGAAAAACACCTTTAACAGTATCATGCCAAAGCCAAATACCTCTACCAAAGAGTTGAACAAAAGGAGTAGCTAAATCTCCACAAATGTCGTTTTCAATTTGCCCTCTCTTTACCGAGATCATTTGCTCTTTAGTTAACTCCACAGTTTTACTCATTTCAATCCCTCCAAAATTATCTGAAGCACTGCTGGAGTAGCTATAAACTTACCTTGACAGTTAATCCATTTTCGTTTAGCTTTGCTAAAAGGAAAAGATATTCCTACATCTTTATCTCTTGTAACCTCAATCTTACACCTTGTTAGATTGTTTTTGCTAATTTCAACATAACCATAAAAGTTGTTAATTGTATTAGGATTAATTTCAATTGTATAACCAGCTAAGCTTTCTAAGCAAGAAAGCGCTTCGTAAAGGTTTTCTAAGGATGTTAAAAGGTTTTTCTTTCCTTCTAAGACTTTGAGTTGAGCATCTACAAACTTTTGAACATCCTTTAACGTCTCCATACTGATTTTCCCGCAAAATATTTAATTGCAAAAGCTATCAAAAGCAGAATCTACCTATGACACTTCTTCCTCGTCTTCCTCACCAAACATTGCATCCCAGCATGTTGGACAAATTCCGGATACAAACATTTCTCTGTGTTGCGGACTCATATCGGGAAAAACTTCCTGAATTGGTCTTGGATCTGTTGCAGCATTCCAAAACTGAGCTGCTACATATGTTTCATCTGAGCACGGAATTTGAATAATGCTTTTACAACATCTGCACTGAGCTGCTATGTGCGCCATTCTTGCATCTCCACATATGCTTTTTTTCATAAAAAATACAATGCTCCTTTCGGTCAAAAATTAAACCGTCAGCAGTCTTGTATTTTACAACTCGCTTTCCGTCCTTACCTTTACTTATAAGAACTTTCACTTATATTGCCTCGCTTGTAGAGTAGCCTTTTGCTTCAGCGTTGATGTAATCTTCTTCTGTAGCTTCCTCAACAAAATCCTGGTTGAAACAACCTCCCTGAGTTTCGTGATAAGACTTGTTCAGGTTTGAAATCAAACTCTTGTAAGTTTTTGGTTTTGGATTAATTCTGTTATTCCAAGAATAACCGCAATCCAATGTATAACCAAAGTAATTGTTAACCAACTGAGCAATAGTGCCCTTTACAATTGTGTAACGACCTCTGTGATATTTCTTAACGTAATAATATCTGATTGCTTTTGCCATCTTTGTACCTCTTGCTTATAATATAGGTACTTTTTTAAGCAAATTTGCTAAAAATTTTTACAAAAATTTTAATTTTTAAGTTCTCTGTCGTATTTTGCATCAGCAATTTTTACTTCTAGGACTTTAAAGAAGCTTTTAAGCTTGTAAACAAATGCCCAATACAAGTTTTCTTTAAGTCGTAAAGATACTCCTTCCCAATGATATCCACTATGAGCAATTTGATGCATCATTTTACAAACTGGACAGAATTCAGAACCTGTAGGATAAGAGGAGTGAACTGCGTTTGTTACTACTTTTGTAGCAACACCTAACCTCTCTAACTCTTTCCAATCTTTTTCTGTACCAAAGTCTTTTGCTTTTATGCACTCGTTCCAAAGTAACATACCAGTTTCTTTTAAGTATGTTTTTTCTAACCGGTACGCTCCACCAGTGACGTTTCCGTTGCTGTTAATTTCTTCTTGAGTTAAGTTTGTATTAAACAACTCTTCAAAAGTCTTAAAATGACCTTCTCCATATCCAAGTTTCTTTATATAAGCATCGTATTGATCTTCTGTATAGAAGGTTAAAAGATTCTGATTTTTTAATTTTTGATAAACATTACCTTTATATCTGAAATAAAAATTGGAATTTCCATTTGCTTTATTCCCAAAAATTGACATGTATCCTTTATCCTTTAGTCTGTAAACCCTTCCGTAAGATGGATTTGATAAAGCTTCGTAAATTTCCTCTAATGGAGGATTACACGAGTAGCAGCAAATATCAGGTGTACTAGATTGCTTGTCCCAGTGAGGCTTTCCAACGAGTTTAGCTTTTCTAAGGGTCTTAAATTCCTTTTTAGCAACCTTTGGATGCATCATTTTTTCGCAAGTATAAATTATCTCGCTATCATTTTCATCTTCTTCATCTGTTGCAAACTGAATGTAAACATTCATCGTAGGTTGCTTTAAAAGGATTTTATAATTTCCTGTCCAAACATGTTCAATTGGTTTTTTAAGTTTTTCAAAATTAAGGTCAATGTGATAATTATTATTTTTTACATATGGAATTTTTTGGCTTAAGATTAAAGTTGGAGCACTTGCAAAAGTGGTTGTAACTCCCCCAGTTTTTGTTGTTGTTAAGTCTTTTTTCCAAGCGCAGATAGAAACCATTGATTTGTTATCTTTATAGCGCAAAAGTTGAATGGTAATCTCAACAGAATCCGTCCAATCTGTTTTCGTAAAAGCTTGAAGTTTATTTAATTTACGATTGCAAGTAAACCATAAACTAAAACGATCTCTATCTACAGTAAATAACATAAAATTAACCCTCGTATTTTTTTTGATTAAAAATCAAATAAATTATAGTAAAAGGTTTCAAAAAAAGATAAACATACTCTATATTCCTATTTAAGGAGAAAACAAATGAAAAAGATTTTTTTAATAGGTTTTTTACTTATTTCTATTTCACTTACCAGTTGTAACATAACAAATAAAATGGGCAACGGAGATATCCCTTTACCAGCTAATCCTACACACATCGAGTTTTACAACGGAGGTACTTGTATTGGTAGTTACGACAATGCAATTGTCAAAGTAGCATCTGTACGAAATACTAGACTCATTGGAGCAGACATCACATGGTATTATTACGAGATTTACGTAAACAATCAAATTGTCGATACTATTGTTGATTCAGAAGCTTTAGCGATAAAATACAAGGGTTCAAGATTTTAAAGGAAAAAAAGAATGACAGCTTGGATGAAAAATTTTTATGAAAAAATTAAGGCTGGAGAAAAATTCAGCGAGAGTGACTTACGTGTATTAGCTTGGGAAGGAGGTACAGCCCACTCGATTAGCTCTGGTAGATTTCAAACAAAAATGGTAACAGTCCTTGATTTTGATGGAGATATTTATCTTCTTCCTTGGTTAAAAGGATTAACAGAATATCAAGAAAATCTTTTTGAGGATCAACCAGTAAAAGTTTCAGCAGAAAAACATAAAGAAGTTATAGAGTATGAGATTACTGAATATAAGGATTCGAACGATAAAATAATCTTTTCCGATAGAAAAAAGCTTAATTAAGTTTTTCGGTGGAAAAAGGAAAACACTTACAATGTCGATGAAAGATGAAACTATAGCAAAAAGATTGACAAACCTTCAATTAGCAGGGTGGTTAAATGCTGAAGAAGGTCAAGTGAAGTTTGGTCCTAGTCTTTACACGAAAGGAGTTTTTTTCGAGTGTGATGATGACAACGTAGCTAATGCTGAATGTCCAGGTTACATTATGATTAGAAAGCAAGAAAATGAAGAGTGGCATGAACCTACTGTAGATTATGTAGAATCTTTACGATAACAACTATTAAAAAAACCGCGAGATTTAAATCTCGCGGTTTCTTATTGATTTTTTCTTTAAAGCGAATAAACTGTATTTGCTTGCACTATTTCAATATTTTTAAAACCTTTTGTAATTAAAAAGTCTTTTTCAAAACTCTGGGCTTCTGGATCTCCGTGAACTAAAAATATTTTTTTAAGCTTTGAAGTATTTACTTTTTTAAGCCAATCTAGAGTTTCGTTATAATCCGAATGGCTAGAGAATGCACTCAAACTCTGAACTTCTGCATTTAGTTTATAATCTTCTCCGTTAATTTTAATTATTGGATTTTTTTCGAGAATATCCCTACCTAAAGTTCCTTCTCCTTGGTAACCAACGATTAAAATTGTATTTCTAGAATTTTGTACACCATATTGAAGATGGTTTAATATTCTACCAGCTTCGCACATTCCACTTGCAGCTAATATTATACACGGTTTTCTACTTTTTGCAACTGATATACTCTCTTTGTAATCATTAATACAGTGTAAGGATGCAACCGAGAATGGATTTTTTCCTTTTGAAACAAACCTTTCATTAATTTTTGCATTAAAACACTCTGGATGGATGTTAAATACACCTGTAGCGTTAACAGCCATCGGAGAGTCTACATAAACAGGTATACGTGGAATTTTTTCTTCTTCCATCAAAGTTTTGAGATGATAAATAAGCTCTTGAGCTCTTTCAATTGCAAATGTAGGAATGATTACTTTACCATCTCTTTCAACAGTACGGTTGATGATATTTGTAAACTCTTTTAAAGCAACTCCGGTATTTTCATGGGCTCTGTTTCCGTATGTAGATTCTAGTACGATATAATCTGGAGCTGGCATATTTGTTTCTGGAGGATTTGTAATCGGATTGCAACTTCGACCTAAATCGCCTGAAAAAAGTATGTGTACCGGTTTTTTAAATAAACCAAAAAACTTTTTTTGTTTAATAGTTAAGTCTACCAAAGCTGAACCTAAAATGTGACCTGCGTCATAAAATGTAATAGATACGTTTTCATTTAAATGCTTTTCCTTGTGGTAAAAATGGCATCTAAACTGGTTAATCGTTTTAATTACATCACTTTCGCTGTAGACTGTTTCTGCATTATCGTACTTTTGAATTTTAGCAGAATCTAACATTATAATAGATGCTAAATCTCTAGTAGCAGGTGTTGATCGAATTTTACCGGTGTAACCTTCTTGTACCAATTTTGGTAAAAGGCCACAATGGTCGTTATGAGCATGTGTTAAAATAACTGTTTCAATATCTTCAATTGGAATTGGACAATTAAATGTTTTATTTTTTAAAGTTGTTTCTTGATTACCTTGCCAAGCTCCGTAATCAACAACAATGTATTTGTTTTTTATTTTTAAAAAGTGTTTCGAACCTGTAACTTCTCCAGCAGCTCCTGCTGAAAAAAATTCAATACCCTTCACTAATGAATTCCTCCTTTCTTTTAGAAAGTTTTTTTAATCAGCATCTTCAAAAAGCAGTTCAAGTTGTTTTTTACAACAGCAGTCCTTTGCAAACTTGTAGTATGATCTACAGCTTTTAAGGATTTCTTTTTTACAATTTTCTGTAAATGGGAAATTTCGAGAAGCTATTACAGTCTCCTTTTCATCTGCTACTACAACCGCGTACATCGTATCCGACATCTCAACGATTGCAACTTTACCTTTTGAGTACTTATGCGAGTCTATGACTTTTTTTCCTAATATCGGCATATTACGCTCAATTAGTTGCAAATTCAATTATAGTTATAGTAACCCATGAAAATATTAAAAATTGATCTATTTATTTAATCATCTGTTTTTAACTCTTTTATAAGTTCTATATAATCTCTAAACACCTTTGACAAACCTTTATATAGGTAGGTTTGAGCATCGTCTATATTAATCCATTCAAACTTACTCAATTCAGGGAATTTCTTACCGTACATTTCGAATGTAGATATACATTTAACGTTTTTAGGTTTTTCTTTTAATCGAATTAAAAAGAAAACAATTTTACCTTTTTGATATTTCGAAGATCCTAATCTCCACAAATCGTCGATACTAATGTCTAAGTTTGTTTCTTCTTTTATCTCCCTAACAACAGCATCTTCGGGAGTATCTCCAACTTCAATGTGTCCTTTACCAGCTAAATCCCAGCTATTAGGTCCATCCTTCTTGTTTGGAGCATGCCCGAGAAGAATTTCATTTCCCACTTGAATAATTGCTGCAACCCTGTTTTCGGTGTCTAAGGAATTATCAGTAGTATCAATCATTAAAAATACCTCTTTACTATTTCCTGAAAAATTTTTTTTAAAAAGCTTGTTCGTACAAATACCATTTGTAACTTTTAGACGCTAAAAGAATAGTAGCTACATCTGCAACATCTTTATACTTTGAATCTTTTTTAAATGCTTTCCATAAATAATCTGCTGTATACGTTTCTGATAGATCTTTTACGTTTTCAGTAAGTTTAACTTGATACGGATATTGACCTTTAAAAACAATAGCAGGTTTTTTCTCTAATGCAAATTCATAAGACCAGTAATCCTCTGGACCATCTTGATAAGTTTTTTTAAAAACTACAAAATCTAAATTTAAACCTTTTAAGTTGTTTAAAAGATTTAAAAGATTTTTAAAAACACCAATACTGTATTGCAACATACGCTATTATTATAGTTTTTTTTAGATTTTTCTTTCAACTTTGCCAAGTTTATCTGCCCAAGCTTCCCATGGTTGCTTGTAATACCAAATCTCTCTTTTTTTAGTTTCCCAATTTTTATGGAAAAACCTGTCTACACAATTTCCAATTGCAGATGGTAATCCAATAAAGAGTAGGTAAAACGGACCTAGCATTTTTGATTGCTTTTGATGCCCATTTTCGTGCTTCAAATTTAGCTCGTTTGCAATGAAAGCGTCTGCTATGATAAAATCTCCAAGAGACACCGCACAACGCTTCATGAGAGGTTTTGGAAAACTAGTAGCATAATACGTTATACCAAAGTCTGTTCTTTTAACAGCTTTTTCAATTTTACTTACAATAAAACCTAAAATATTTTGTGGAAGTTGCCACAAGAAAAATATAAACTTAAGCATATATCTAATAAGTTCCATACTAATTTAATTATACTTTTTTAACTAATTATAGTTAAGCAAGGAGATTAGAAATGAGTAAAAATTTTACGGAAGATGCTGTTTATTTAGCTTTTCCAAACGCAAGTCCTCATACAATTGATATCATAACAAATTGGTATAAAAACGAAGGTGCTGCAGACGATTTTTCAGATGTTAATGAATTTGCAGATTATATTTGCACAGATTTCCTAGATATGTTCTGGGCTGGAGACTACAACGATATTGAGTTCCATGAGGTAGCAACAGATATGATTAATACTGGTTACTTCGAAGCTGATGATTTTCCTTACGAGGAACCTGAATTAGAAGAGTCCGTAAAAAGCTTGAATGAAGCTGCTGAAGGAGATGAATACGAGATTATTGCAGACAATGGTTCTTTTGTACATGCTAAATTCCATGCAACGACTCTTGCAAATGCAGTAAAGAAAATTACAAAGAAGTTGTCAGTTTATCTTTCTGCTGATGATATTGTTGAAAATAAAGATGACTTGATGGATGATGAAGACCCAGACGATTACTACGACGGAGAAGAAGCTCTTGAACAATTAAATTCCACAAATGGAGATGGTAGCGATTACATCATCTCTTTTAAAAATGTTACACAAAACAAAGAGCTTATCGGGGCAAGTGAAAATGAAATAGAGGATTGGGACGAGTAATCAATTCAATTTTTTTACAAAAAGGCTCTCGCACAATGAGAGCTTTTTTCTTTCTTTACAAGTTAACTTTTGGTTCTGAATACTCTGTATAAACTGTAAGTACTCCAGTTATTGTAGCTTTGTTAGCTTTCGCTAGCTCTTGTAAATCCTCAAGAGGTTTATCTGTTGTTAAATACACAAAAGCTTTCGATGTTTTTAACTCTTCGTACATGTCTTGCAATCCAAGATAATTTAAAGTGTTTTCAAGATCTGTAGCCTGAGCCTCTGTAAAAATATATATTTTTTCTAAACCATTTATAGCTTTCGGGAGATTTGCGGCATCAATTAAATTAATTTTGACATCTCCGTTATCGTACAAAACTTCTGTAAAAACTTTTACTTGCATTTATTTACCTTTCTCCTTTTTTAATCTACTTGAACATCGATGTTATTATAATACATAACTGTATCCCAATTTCCTGTTACCGTTTTATCTACAGGTTCAAAAGATACTGTAGCACGAGAAAATCCATTATTTAAGCTGTTATATAAAGCTGTATAAATTTTTTTAATATCTGTATTTTCAGGGTCGTAAAAGTCTAACTGCTCTGCAATCGATTTTGCATCTACCATTAAATAATACTTCGGAAGTAAAGCAGACCTTTCTACGTAAAAGTAAACATCTGAAAAGTTTTGAGTTAAAGCAGTTTGTAACAAACTTGCATCTGAAAGTTCGTTACGAGTAAAAGCATGCTTTTCTTTCAACAATTGTTTTATTGTGAAAGCTTTACCTGTATAAATTGGAATAACAACCTCGTCATCTAAAGCAAATCGTTCAGAATTTTTTTCGTAATTTAAAGTACCAATTGTTGATTTATCGGAGTTTTCTTGAACAATAAAAGTTGATTTTGTACCTGCGACAGTTAAATTAAATACAAGGTATATTTCGTTACCATCTACTAAAGACCTATCGCAATAACCCTCTCTACTTAAAGCATTTTGTTTTAACTCCGGGATCTTAAACTCAAACATTATGTACTTTTTGTTTGCATCTACCAAAGTTCCATAAGTAAATGTTGTAGTTGCAATTGTAAATAGGTTTGTTGCTTGAATTGCACCAATGTTATCATCATACTCCAACGCGTATCTAATAATATCAGATTGCATGTAACAGTCTATAGAGTCAAGAGCTACTTTACCTAAAATAGATTGCAAATTCTTTGAAAGATTTTCTTCAAAGTCTGAAACACCTAAAATAGGCTTTTTTAACTCTATTTCAAGTTTTGAATCAATTTCAACAATTGAAGGTTTTGAATAGACAATTGTTTTGTTTGAAAGTACCCTGTTATTGATTGTTTCGTTAATTACTTTTTCAAAAATAGAAACTTCCAAGTCTGATAAAGGACTTAAAGATGTTGAAAGCCCAGTGATACCGATTACGTTTTTCAAAACTCTTGTTGAGTTAATAATTGTAGGTTGATAGTAAGTAGCTGTTCTAACTTTTATTAAAGGAATTGGAGAAATAGAATTTATTTCTTCTTCTAGTTCTGTATAAGTGTGCAGTATATCGTAGTTTTTAGCGTAAGCTGTTTCTGCATTCTGTTTGAATGCTGCAAGATTTTCGAGATTTTCTCCACCAATAATTGGCCACATGTTTTGACAACCAATTGTTAATCCTTGGTATTTTGTATTTGTTGGTAAAGCTTCTCCCGCAGGGAAATTTATTTCATTTGCAAATTGGTACAAATCCGCGACGTTACCATCTTCTCCTTTTGTTTCTAGGTAATGAAAGACTAATGTAGCATCTTTTGATGGAATTGCACCGCAAATACCATCTCCAAACTTTATTTCTGTACCAGACAAATCGTCTAAAATATTTATTTCAAATACTTTATCTGTACTAGTTGCTGTCTGTAAATGCTGAACTTCTGTCCAAACTACAGGTTCTTCAACACCTTTATCGTACACATCTATATAGCAGAATTGTTTTGTATAATATGTATCTGCAGCTTCAATATCTAATGTAGCTATTAAAAAGGATTGAGCTCCTTCACCGCTTGATTCTCCTAAAGTTACTTCTTTTTCAACTCCCTGAACAATTGGAACTGTTAAATACTTAAAACCATTCCATCCACCATCTGCATAAAAAGTATCCAAACTAGATTGCGATTGATTGATCAAGTCCCAAGTAGTCTGCCAAGTTTTAATAGTTTTTCTTTCTGCACAAATAAAGTCGATACCAGATTTTGTTGTAAATGTAGCTCTAAGAGGTACTGAATATGAATTAACATCAAGCCAAGGTGTTAAAGCTGTAATGTACATCTCATCTGTTAAAGTATCGTCTTTTACCTGATTGTCGTAATTACTTTCATTATCTATTACAAAGTTTTCTGTTCCAAGATAGCTATACCTTGGAATTCCTTCTAAATCAGAGTGACTTACGATAATAGTTCCGATAGCAGATCTTTTTCTACTTAATTTTTTGGAAACAAGTTTAGCCATGTGCTTTGTAGATGAAAAGTTTTGACTTGTATCCCATTTTAATTCTCTTAAGAGATACTCTCCGTAACGTGCAACTTCAGCTTCCGGTTCGGCTATAGCTTCTATAAATTGATAAGTTGCACCATCCTCTTGTACATTATTCCAATGGTCTTTTGTTTGCAGTAAAGCAAGTGTACGAGTAACAATTGCTTCTGGATCAAATCGTTTAATTTTATTTCTCCTGTTAAAATCAAATTGCTTTTTAACTTTAAGGAAGTGTCCTTTGAAAAGTGGAGCTTATAAAAACTCCACTTTTTATAAAAATATTTAGTAAGTTCTGCGAAAAACTTTTTTTACTTTTTTGGTTTCTTTTTTAAGTTTTTCTTTGCTTTTTTAACCTCTTCTAGATCTTCCTTTTTCTTAATCTCTAGAAAAAAGTCTTTCCAAAGATTGTTCCACTGAAGCTCTGAAGCTAATGTCTGCTCTCCGCTTGTTACAAATCCAGCTTTTTTTGCAAAGTCTTCAAAAGCATTTATAGATTCTATTGGAGCATCTTTAAAGTAATAATCTACAAATCCGACGTCTTTTGTTTCTGCTCCAATTTTATTGTTTTGCTCTTTTTTGAAATACCAAGGTTCTTTTTCTTCGCCAAAATCTGTATATAGATTTGCCCAAAAAGAACTCTCTTTTTCCATTTTAATTGAAAAGTCAGGTACAGTTTTTTTACAGTACCTTATAAAGTCTTCGGATTTTGTATCGAAAATTACCTCTTCATACCAATCCACAACGTTTACCAACTCAACTGTCTGCTTTTTTGATTTTAAAAATAGTTTTTTTAAAAACTTTAACATTTAATCTCCTTTCCTCGCAAAAAAACTTTGCAAAGATGCTTTTTTGAAAAAGTTTCAAAACTATTTAGTCGTGAATTGCTTTACAAAGCAAAGAAAAACCCCAGATTTTAAAAATCCAGGGTTTTGAGTATCTTTGTTTTAAGGATTAGCGATGAGCAACTCTCTTACGAGCAGCTACGCGAGCCTTTGCTTCAGCGATTCTCTTGCGTGCTGCAACTCTTGCTTTTGCCTCAGCGATTCTCTTACGAACAGCGATACGAGCTTTTGCTTCGGCAACTCTCTTGCGAGCAGCAATGCGCTTTCTTGCTTCAGCAACTCTCTTTGCGCGAGCCTTTGCAGCTTCATCGAGGTTCTCGTCTTCTGAGTCTTCATCATCTGAATCTTCTTCATCAGAGTCTTCTGAATCTTCCTCTTCCTCATCAAGAGGCTCTTCATCCTCATCGATTTCTTCATCTTCTTCATCTTCTGCAGCTTCTGTGTCATCTGCATCTTCTGCATCGTTATTAACTGCTGCAACAACATCTTCAGCGGAAACAACACCCTCAGCTACAGCTGTCTGTACAAGTTCGAGAACTGCAGAACCAAAATCTTCATCATCTTCATCTTCAGTAGAATCACTATCTACAGCATCAGCTTCTACCTCGATATCTTCGTCTTCATCTTCATAAAGCTTGCTTTCGCGGATATTTCTTCCAAGAAGAATGTTTCTGCGAGCTTTTTCAGATTCCTTAAATCTTTTCATTTTTTATTCTCCTATAGGATTTCAGATTAAGTTTTTACATAATCTGAAAGGTTTTTATAAAATATATTTAGTGGAAACAATTTTAATTTTGCAAAGAAGCCAAGTATAGAAAAAGAGTTACAAGCTCTTTTCTTTTAAAACAGTTTGCAATTTCTGCAAAAGTAACTTGAATTGGCCAATTTTCGTAATTGTTAAATAAACTTAAAATCCTTTGATAGGATTTAATATTTAGCTTTACAAAAATCTTTGAAGTGTTGTTTACACAAATTTGCAATTGTCTATATGGTAACTTTTCAATAACGAATGTGTCAGGAACAATTTTATCTGTAAAGTTTCTCATTATTTCCTTTGAAGCAGAACTAGCTTCAGTTACCACTACTCTTGAAAACTTTGCAGGAATACTTTTTAATAGCTTTTCTACACAGCGTTTTGCAAGAGTTGGGTCTTTTAAATCCTTTTTATTAAAAAGTGAAATATTAGAGTAATTCCAACCTGGGCCTTTTGCAACAACCTTAATTGCAAAACCTACAGCAGGATCAGATACCAACTCTGTTACTTCTAGTAACCTTAGTTTTCTGCAAGGATAATGTTTAAGTAGATTTCGCGCTTTTAACTTTATTTCTTCTAGCACTCTGTCTTCAACCATAAATCAATCTCCTTAAACCCATTCATTGCCATTTCTCCCACATCATCATATTTTCCCGCGGGTTTTAGTCTTGTAAATTTACCTTTATAAGAACTCTTTAACACATTTAATGAGTTAATTCCTGCGGGATCGTTGTTATATACATAACAAATTTCTGGAAACTCATTTAGTACTGTTTTTTGGTACTCAGTTATTTGTGCACCAAAAATAGATGTACTATTTTTAATACCTGTTAAAGATCTAAAAGCTAAACAATCCATTAAACCTTCGAGTACATATAGCTTTTTACTTTTATCTAAAGTTGCTTGATCGTACAGTAAGTTTACAGAGCTGCATTTAGGATATAAAACTTTTCGTACAGATTTCTTAAAGTCTTCTGATTCTTTTCCAAAGAAAGGAAATCTCATCTCAATACTACAAAGTTTATGAGATGTATCATAAATTGGAAACATTACACGATCGTGGACTGTATAAGATCTTTCTTTTCCTTTTTCATCTACATAAGTAATTGAAACTGCTCCGTAAAAAGCTTTTGCTAAATCTGCAACTTGTGGAGCTATACCTCTGTAGTTAAGCCACTTTTTAAGCATTTCATTATCGTATCGCTCACTTGTAGCTGAAAAGTATTTCTTTTTTGTTTGAAGTATTTTTGGTCTTTCTCTATTCTTAAATAACTTTTTTAAGTCAGTAACAGAATATTCGGTTTTTTTACCATACTCTTTTCCAAACATTTTAAAATACTCTTTATCTGCTCTCCCGTGATAACCACAAGAGAAGCAGTTAAAAAGTCCAGTTGCTAAATCAATAGACATTGAAGGTCTATTATCTGTATGTTTCGGGCATGAAACTAACCCTTTTGTACCTCGGGGTAAGTTAAAGCCCATTTCTAGAAACATTTCTGTGTAATCAGCTTCGGTATAATTGTAATACATACAACCTCAAAAAGTCTTTTAATTTTTTTTACCTTTATTATAGTTTTGTCTTGCAGCTTCTACAGAGTCAAAAGCTTCTTTGATTTTTATTCGTATACTATCTAGAGTGTAGCTAGATCGATATGTATTGCAATCTAAACCTACCCACGCTTCTAAGTAGTCTATATAATTAAAAGAAACTTTTCCAATCTTTACCTTTTTTTCTAGGCCACTCATGTACCAATGTGGTGTATATGCAAAGTCCGGACATTTACTAGTAATTGTTGAATTTTGTAGCTTTTGAGTATTTTCTGTTATATTTACCATTTTCGATTCCCCGCTTCTAATACCTTTCTGTCGTTTACGTCGTAATTAATGTTGTTTACTTTATTAGTAATAACTCCATCTGAAATAATAAAAGCGCCTATCTCAGAAGCAGCATACTTCATTGCAAACTTTTCAATAGCAGCTGAATCAACAACTTTACTCTTTTTCAAATCTTCGATTTGCTCTGTTCTTACATTGTAACCTGTCCAGAAGTCTTTTTCATGAGCTACTTGCTGTACGATATACTGATAGTCGTCCGGTTTTACAGAAGAAACAAGCTGCTTTGCAAGCATACGCATTACCTTTAAAACTGTTTCATAACCTTTTCTTGCTGCTTCGGATTTAAAATCATGTTTTTTGTCTGCGAGCTCTTGAGCAACTTTCAATAAAGCTGTTCCACCACCTGGAAGTATTCCGTGTTGTAAAGCACCAGCTATTGAGTTTTGTGCATCTGTCATTAAAGCAATCTTTTCTTCTTTTTCTGTCGGGGTTGGAGCACCAATGTGAATTGTTGCAATTCCACCTGAAAGCCTAGCTAAACGATCCTTCATGCTTTCAAGTACTGTCTGACTCAATTCACTATCTTCAGCTTCAATTGCAGTTTTCAATTTATTTACATATTCATCATAAACCTGCAACTTATCCTCGTCAATTTCATCAACCTGAGTAATTTGAGTTTCTTTTACAGACGCTACAACAAGTTTTGCTTTACCTAGATCATTTATATCTGGAACGACTTTAATTGCACTATCAGCGTCTGGAATAACTTTTGTACCAACTGTAATTGCTAAGTCCATAATAGCTTCGTGTAAATCAACATGACTAAAAGATGTACCTGGTGACATTAAAAGCAATACACCATCTGCTACGGCCTGAGTCCACAATTTAGGTTCAAAATAGGGAGCAACAATTACAAGATTTTTTCCATTTTGTTTTGTAAGGTCTATATAAGGTTGAAGTGGTTCAAGGCTTTGTACACCTGTAGCAATTATCATGATAAGAGGGTCTTCAACAACTGCTGTATCATCTGCTGAATTTGTAATAAAGATTGAACTTGGAATTCCACCTTCCCATCTAATACCTGTTGATACCTCTACGTAAGATTCTCCGTTACGCCTGTACGAATCCGCAAGTATTACAGATCCATTTTCTCCAATTGAGTTGTAAGCTTCAACCAAAAGTTTTACAAGCTCTTCATTACCGTTTGTTGCTACATAAGCTACAGAAGAAATATCGTTTGTTTTAACGGCTCTCTTTTCAAGAAGCTCAATTGCATCTTTTGTTGCAAGTTCAAGCCCAGCTCTCAAAGCATTTGGGTCAACTCCAAGATTGACCATAGAGTTAAACTCTTTTAACAACTCTGTTGTATAAATTGTTGTAGTCGTTGTACCATCTCCCGCGAGAGAATCAACTTTACTTACAACATCTTTTATCATCTGTATACCAATCTTTTCATACGGATCTTCCGAATCTACATGGTTTGAAACAGTTGCTCCATCCTTTGTAATTAACGGACGAATACCTCCATCTGAAATAATTACATTATGGCCTTTTGGACCAAGTGTGGATGCAACAATATCTTCAAGCTTTCTAGCACCTGCAACAATTCTGTTACGTGCATCAGCCCCATAAGCTATTAATTTATCCATTATTTTCTCCTAATTTAAGCAATTTTTTTAATTCGTTTGTTAAAAATTTGTCCGGATCCTGTCTAATTCCGAATACATCTTTCTTAAAAGAAGTTTCTGGAATAAACTCAAAATCAAAATCTTCAGATACAATTACCTTTCCAAAGTAAGGAATTTCTACTTCGATGTTTCCTTCCTCGTCTGGATTGTCAATTGCAGTTACTAATGATTCTAACTTTATTATTGAAAGTATCTTTTTAAGATCCTGAAGAGATGTACGACTTAAATCCGAGGATTTGTTTAATAAATCTTTCATTGTTTCTCCTCTACCGTTTTTAATATAGAAACTTTATAATTCGACTGCAATAAATCGCTTATAAGGTTATTATCGTGGCTAACAGTAACAACAGGTGTGTACTGTAAAATTAATTTTACAAGTTCACCAAGTTTTGCTGTATTTTCCGTATCTGCACTTGCATCGAGCTCATCTATACATACAAAAGGTACTCTAAACATTCTTGAAAGTGCATATACTAAAGATAAATTGACAAGATTCTTCTCAAAACCAGAGCACATTTCATAAGGTGTATCTGCGGATTCTACATCTGCTAATGGCCAATCTTGTAAAAAGAATTCAATACCTTTTTCATCGCTATCTATAAGTATACCTTTGTAACCAAAACGAGTTGCAATAGAGCTACAAACTGTTTCAATATCATCTAAGAAAGTCTTCAAGTGTAATTTTGGAATTAAATTAAAAGCTTCTTGTACCTTAGACCAATCTGCAGTTCCTTTTTCAATCGCTTTTAAAGTTTGCTCCGCTTGCTGAACATCTTTAGCATTCTTTTCAATATCTGCTGAAAGTAACTGTAAATGATTTTTACAATCTACTAGATTTGCTTCTGCAATACTTTTTAAATTTTGTTTTTGCAGAACTTCAGATTTTTGATTTTCGAAATTATTCAAGTTGTTTTGCAACTCTACAATCTCTACAGATCTATCTTCAACAGAATCTTTGTAAACAGCTTCTAAGTTATCTGCAGTCGCTTTTTCAGCTTCGATTGCTTTTTGTAGATTAACTACATTTTTCTCTAAAACACTTTTTAGCTCTATGTTATGTTCTATGTTTGTGTTTTCCTTTTGAATGCTTACGAGTTCTTGCTTTTCCTGCTGTTGCTGACTTTGCTTAATTGTAATATCCGCGTCTATACCTTTTTTACTTATCTCGATTTCCTGTAGTTTCTTTTCTAGATGCTCTATCTCCGTAGTAATCTGTTGTATTTTAGTTTCGAGATCTGTGGTTGCAGCTGTAGACACTTTTTGCAAACAGGTTGGACAAATACCATTTGCGATCTTTTGTTTCCTATCTAACTCAAAGCCTTTATTAGCTTTCAATGTAGCTAAGTTACTATTAACTTCCGAAGCTTGCTGGAAACATGTTTTCAACGAATTTTGTAAAGTAGAAATTGTTTGGTCTAAATCGTTGATAGCTTTTTCTTTTTCAGTTGTATCTTGAATATCATTTATTACTAGATTTGATAACTGATCTTTTGTAACAGATAACTCATTTACATCCGTATCGAGTTTGTTTTTGGCATCTTGCCAATTCTTGAAGTTAATGTCAGAACTTTCTTTCAACTTCAAAAGTTTTTGCAAATCCTCTTTCAAAGAAAATATCTTCTCCTCAAAAGTTTTTAAGTCCTCTACATTAATGTTTTCGCAACTCTTTAACTGTGTTTCGAAGTCCTTGATCTTAGTTTCGTACTGATCGTGATTAGATTTTAAAACATCTTTTGCACCCTGTAGTTTGTTTAAATTACTTAAGCTTTGGTCTTTATCTTTTGCGTAAGCTTGTATTTTAGTTTTTGTAAAAATAAGCTCTTTATTAAAATCTAACTGTAGGAGATTAATAAGATTCTTAAGATTTGTCGCACGGGATGTAGTTAAGAATTTTTCATTACCTTGTAATGCAAAAGCAATTGTTAAAGTTCTAAAATCAAAAAACTCTAAAAGGAAATTGTTTGCTTTTGTATCTTCGTAAGAAGCTCCATTGTAAGAAACAACTCGATGTATTCTTCTACCTTTTGTTGAAAAGGTAGATTCAATTGTTAATTCTTTTTCTAACCAATCACAAACGAGCTTTATACTTGCAGTATCCTTTCCGTGCCTAATGTATTGATTTACAGAATTACCGCGATCTTTTACCTGAAAAGATAAAGCAAGAGCTTCTAGGATTGATGATTTTCCAGATCCATTAGCTCCAACTACGACTGTTAGATCTTCTGCAAAATTAAAAATCCTATGCTTAAATTTCATAAAGTCTGTAAGTTCAAGACTTTTAATTAAAAATTGATGTTGTAACATTGTCATATTACAACATAATATAGAACAGCTGCACTACTTCGATAGAGAGTTTTTTAATTGCAAAATTGTTGTATTACGCTTCTCTAGCTCGCGATTTTTTGAATACACTTCAAGTTCCAATTCAGCAATTCTATTTTTTAAAGTTAAATTTTCGCTATTAGCTCTATTGAACTTTTCATAATACGTGTTTTCATCATTTTTGTCGTTCTGGAGAGATTCGTTTTCCAACTTAAGTTGTTTTACCTTTTTAATTAAATCCTTGTTTGCTTGTATTAGGTTTTTAATGTAATCCATGGTATCTCTAGTATAGTTTATTCTTCATGATTTATAATATTTTCGGTTTCTGTAATTTTAACAGTCGCGTCGTTTGTATCTTTTATACTATTCAAAGATATCTGAGTTGTTAAGTCTGTAGAAACAACACTAACATCCCAACCTCTTTCCTCTAAAAGAGGTTTAGCTGTAACATCTGTAATAATTACATCTTTAATTTTTGTGTTGATAGCTTTTATTAAATCATCTTCAAGCTGCTTTGCACCATCGTTACTCATTTGATAGCGCCTACAACGATCGTCAAAGAAACCTGCCCAATCTACATGTCTTACTCGGTCAAATCTCGATGAAAGTAACCAGAGCTTTGTTACATTTAACAAAGAGTCTCGATAGGAAACAATTGGAAGATCAACTGTAGATCCTCTTTCTAAGTCCCTGTGTAAAATAAAAAACTCGTAATTTTGAACTTTACCATTTTCAAGTTCAATCACCAATAAATGTCTTCCGGGTTCATCTGGGTAAGCAGTTGTCAAGACATACCTTTCATTTTTATTAATTACATTTTGAAAACGAACTTCTTTTTCGTCATCTAAAAGTATTCTAGAGATCGGTTGCTCTTCAAAATTAATATCAATTTTAAATCGAATTAAAAGATGTGTTCTATCCATAAATTGAATAGTTACAGGAAACATCATAGAAAGGTTTGTACCGGGAACAGCCTTATAATTTCTTACCATGTTTTTTGTTTTACCAGATTTAAAAATGTCAATATCTACCTTTTTAATATCTTTGATATGTCTTTCTGTAAATCTATTTAATATACTTAAAGAACCTTGTCTTCCTAACATAAAACCTTAACTCCTTTCTTTACCAATAGCAACCTTCATCTAAATCGAGAAATTTGTTTGCAACTTGGTTAAAGATGTTTGTTGTAACAATTGTGTCACTATCTTCTGTATCGTTAAAATCATCCGCGGGTAATTTATATGTAGCTTCTTTTTTAATGCTAAATCTTACTTTGTTTCCTGTATCTTTATCTTTTAAAAGCCAAAAATGACTTGCAAATGGTAAGGACATTTCATTCGCGAGTAAACTTTCGAGAGTTTTACCTACGTATAACCATCCGCTAAAATACAATTTATCAAAAGCTAAGCTAGATTTTAATCTACAATTTTCAAAATCAAAATCGGGATTAACACTTGTATAAGGTATTTCATAGTCACCGTTCGTAAAAACAGGTGTATAAGATCTAGATAAAGTCGTATCTGGTAAAATAACAAATCGTATACTTTCTTCGTTGTTACCGTACTCTAGCTTCCAGTTTTTACCATCTTGTCTAAACTCCTTTGTTAACTGAAAATTGGATAAATGCAAGAGGTAGTTGTAATCGTCGTTATCTGTCTTTATTCGGAAAAAATGTTCTGTACAAATTGTACCATCTTTATTTTGAAATGTATTGGATTCTGCAGCATTTTCTAAAAATGGAGCTTGATCTGGTACTGCATCTGTATATACATAGTTAGACCAAACTTGGTTAAACTTTGTAAAACTATTGTTGTTTTCTACGACATTCTTATCCATAATTAATAGATAATTAGTCTTTTTTCAAAAAAAGTCTCGCAATATTGCGAGACTTTTTAACTTGTTTTTTGCTTTAATTTGTAGTTTCTTCTACTTTCTTTTCGTAAGGTTGTACTGCTATAAATTTCTCATTCAAAGCTGGTTTGCCACAGAAATGTGTAATTGGACAACCTTCAAAAGGTCTGCCGTTTGCAGATATAAGCTCTCTCTGAGGAGCTGCTCCGCAATATTCACACCAACTACACTGAAAGCTCAATTTACTTGGTTGCAGAACTTCCGCAGGTCTCGAAAAGTCGAAAGCATCAATTTCGTCGCAAGTATCTTTTAAGTGTTTAATTACGTTTTCAACATCTTTAGCTGTAAAAGAAACTGCTTTTAAACAACTTTCGTAATCTAACGGTTGCTCTTCTGGAGCTTTATTATTGTCCCAAACTAATGGAAAGAAAACATAAAGCTTAAAATGGTTCGCAACTTTTTCGAATTCCTCTGAACCAGGTTCAATAATACCTTTTACACAAGCCATTGTATATGCATAAAGCACGAGCTGCTCTTTATATCGGTTTACATCTACACTTTTTGGAGTTTTGTAATCGTAAATGATAAAGTTTCCATCACCACAATCTTCAAGAAGGTCTAAAATGGTAATTGTAGTTGTTTCGCCAAAAAGCTTCTCATTGTATTCTTTTTCTGCGTACATTATGTGACCATTTTTATCAAGGTATCTATGCTTGAAATCGAGCCACCTTTTTACACCAATCTCTAAGTGAAATTCCTCAACTTGTGCATCTGTAAGTTTATTGTTAGTTTGCATTTCCTTGAAAGTTGATTTTACAACATCTTCTGAAGCCTGTCTATACGGTAATTTCGGTACATCACCTTCATAATTCTCGTATTTTAACAAACTTTCAAAAGTCTCGTGGAGTACAAGTCCTTTTACAGTTACTGCTGGAGTATTAGCTTCTGCTGGAGCAAACTTGTTTACGTATTTATAGTTATAAAGTAGTTTACATGCAGCAAAAGTCTTAGCACGCGATATACTAATTGATTTCATTTTTTAATCCTTTTACCGAAATTGCTGTTGTTCCGAGTTTATAATAGATATTATAAGCTCTCATATCTTCTCTACCTGTAGAAATTTTGTTTATTTCTTTTAGTAGGAGTTTTTGAAATTTTACACAATCTTGGGAATCTTTATAGTAAAAAATTTTGTTAGATCCGATTCCTAAAATAACATCCTCATACTGAGCTAATCTAGCTTCACTGTTCAATACATAGATTCTATCTAAACCTTTGTAACCACTGTTAAAGTACTTGGAAAGCGCTTCATCCAAATTAATAAGGTTTGCTTCCTTTATAAAAATAAAATCTACAAAATCTTCAAATTGATTCGGATACTCAAAAAGATTTTTTGGATTTTTTAAAAAAACTTTTTCAGAAAAGGACAACTTTTTAGATGTTAAGTCTTTAGGAATAAGAATACACTTGTTTTCCGTAAAACATTTTATATAACTATCCAAAAGCTTGTCTACTTTTTTTGGGTTTTTTACAATCTTGTTAAAAAAAGTTTTCTTAAAAAACCGTAGTAAAGAGTTTGCATAAGCTATTTCTTGTACTACCTTTCTGTTTGTTGTAGAATTTAAATAAAACGTTGTCATTTCAAACCGAAATATAGAAAAGCAAACAGCGAAGAAATTCGTTAAAACTAAACTATAATTTACTACAAGAAAGTTAAGGAGAAATACAGCGATGAATAATTTTAAAACGCTTAGTGAACTTTTTAATGATACTATCGAACGATATTTTGGAGTAAAATACGAGTATTTGTTTAACAGCGATGCTATAAGTAATCAAAAAATGTATAAAAAAACCTATACAGATCCTCTTGGAAACTCTGCATACGCTTTAATACGAGAGGTAAACGGTAAGCCAATCAGTAAAAGATATTTTGTTAATGGAGAAGAGAAATACAATCTTCCAAATTCGATAGCTTCGTGTGTTGATGCTGCATTACCTGTAGAAGTTCCGACATACACTATTTGTAATAAACTTCCGGAACCACTTGTAAAAGGTTCTGATTTTCCTGTAATTAACATAGACTTAAATGCAAACAAATCTATGACAATCTTAGCTGCACTACCTGGTGTACGACCCGATAGAGTAAGCCTTACATTTGCAAACGATTATTTAAGGATTGGTGTTGCAGCTGAATTATCAGCTTCAAAAGAAGATCAAAAAAAGTTTAGACTTTTAAAAGGTTTAAAAAGTTCCGAGGGAGCTTATAGTAAAGAGATTTACATCGATCCAAGCAAATTCGATATTAAAAAACTTTCATTTTCTCATGAGAATGGAATGCTTCAGGTAGATATTCCAGGATCAGAAATGCAAACTCAACCAACTATTACATTTAAGTCTGCCGCGGCTTTGTACACGACTACAAACGAAACACCTATTAATACTCCTACAAAACTGAAAAAACCAAGAAAAGCTAAGCAAAAGATTGAAGAGACTCCTAAAGAGCCTGAATCAGAAAAAGCTGCAGAGTAAAAAATTAAAAAACCTTCTCTTTTGTTGAGAAGGTTTCTTTTTTTCACTCAGCTACATACCTCTCTAAAAGAAGATCTTCTATTGTACCAGAAACACTGTAATACTTTTTCTTTCCAAATCGCTCTACGACCGGAGAGCTAATGTAAAAGTACTCTTTAAATAAAATTTCTCCTCTTTTTCCAGTATCATTTAAGTCTTTTGGATCTTTTCCAACAACGATATATGTATTTAATTTGTACAATTGTCCTGCTTTTAAAGGTTCGTAAGAACTACAAGCATCTTTATACATACAATACCCGGTTGTACCAAGTATTTCAATACCTTTTACTTTATATTTGGTAAGGTTAATGGTTCGATTAGAAGAGCTAGTTAATATCGTTGTTGCAAAAAACGTTAAAATAAATATGAGAATTTTTCTTTTCATAGCTTTTAATTCTCCTTTTTAAAAAAATCGACCTTTAAATTAGTTTTTTCAAAACTGCAGAATTGAACAACTCTAATTTAAAGTTGAAAATAATCTTTAAAAAGGAGTTTTTTAGAAAATGAAATATTACGAGTGTAAATCTTACAGATTTCAAGTAGCAGAAACTGTTACATTAGACTTGTTACACGAATTTCCGGACATTAACTTTGATTGGTTTACTGTTAAAGGTAATAAATTAACAATTCAAAAAGGTTATGCTTGGGATGGTGCAAGTGGTCCAACCATAGATACAAAAAATACAATTAAAGCATCCTTAATACACGATTGCTTATATCAAGCAATGCGTTTAGGTATTTTAGATCAATCTTACAGGAAAGCAGCAGATAAAGAATTAAGAGATCAGATGAAAACCTCTAGATTCAGAGCAAATGTTTGGTATTTAGCAGTAAGGTTGTTTGCTGCTGGATCTGCAAAAAAGAATAAATTACAGAAAAAAGAAATTGTAGAGATTGTTTAAGTCAAAGGTGTTTTGAATGCTTACGCGCTAAATCGTAAGCATTCTTTTTTTAAAAACACTACAAAGTACTTTTAAGGTAGTCTACAAATGCAGTTACAATAAGATTGTAATCGTAATACCAATCACCTCTTTTAGATTCCATATAATCTGGTTTTGAGTTCTTTGCAAGATAATTTGACATATAGTCGTAAGCTTCTTTTAAGTTTATAGGATTGTTACATAGTCTATTTACTTTTTCCATAGAAAATCCACAACGCTCAAGGAAGCTAGATGTTACAAAGCGAGCCTTATCATCTAAAAACTCTTTGTCAATCAGATCAAGCCCATCTTCAATTCTACGTTTGTTTACAAAATTTGGATCTCTTTTTAGGTAAATGTGGTCTTCTCCAAAGAAAGATAAACTATAAAGTCTACTAATCAAATAATCTTTGCAGTTGTCCAGTACTTCTGCATCTAGAGCTGTTTTTGAATTACTGTTTGGATAAATTTTTTCAAAAACTTTCCTTAAAATCTTGCGAGTCTTTGTAGTTGTAGAAATCAAAATAATTTGATCCCTATTATTTGAATCTCCAAAACGATCCTCAAGCTTTTTATAACCATAAGGATTTATTTTTAAGTCCAAGTAATCCCAGTGCCGAATTGGTACGTTTCCAGCTTTTATCTCAATAAAACCTTTTTTTGAATAGCTGTTCATACCAACAAAATACCTTCCAAAGAAAGATTTAGTATACTTAAAAATGTAAGATAAAAGGCTAGCTCCTTCAAGACTTGCAAGGTTACCATTGTAAATGTATACATCAAAAACAACTTTACCTGTATCCTCGCTAGTAAAAGTACCATAAACGATTTTGTTTCTTTTTAAGTCAATAACAAGTACATTTTCATTTTCTTTATTTAAAACTTTTAAAAGGTTTTTTAAACTTCCAACAAACTCGTCAACAGGAAATTCAGGTACTTGTTTTTCTTCAGCAATAACTCGATCTTCCTTTTTTAAAGCTTTCTTCTCATGTGCTTTTTTAGTCCACGGCTTTGCCATTTGTTTACTCCTCTACAACTTCTTCAACGTAAATAGAAAACTCAAAGTCAGCAGCGTATCTTTCTCCGCAGTCGTAATCATCAACACTTCCTTCTTCAGCAAGCTTTACTCTGAGTTTTTCTTTAGCTTCTTTACTCATTTCTCTTACGTAACCGTGCTTTGCAAAGTACATATCAAAATGGTCTTTTTCAATAGAAGGAAGACAACTATCAATCCAATTGATAGCTGCTATTGCTCCAGCTGCAGAGTTTGCAAATACTTTTGTACCTTCGCTTCCGCTTTGCCAATCATCTGAATAGTGAGCTACCAACACTGTCATTACTTTCTCCTAAAAACATATCCACATTTTTTGCATTTATACTCTTTCAAGTTATCTGGAATAATTGCTTGCTCTGCACAAATACCGCAGATAAAACTTACGCAATTTTCTTTTCCAAATTTGAATTTAATTGTCTTAAACTTTATCTGCATATACCTTTGTCCTTTAGCGAATGTAGTGAATCTCTGTAGCTTCGGAGTCAATAATTTCAATTTCTCCGTCCTTGGTTTCTACAATGGTTCCATCCTGCTTAAGCATTCTAATATTTCCATGCACCTTGTAAACATAAAACTGAATACGGTTCGCATCTTTCGAAAAAGAAATCATTGTTTTGTTTGACTGAACAAGAGTCTTAATATCTGCGTTTTCTGCTTCAACAGTAGTTACACCGCCGTTATTAAAAGCAATATAACTTACATGAGATGGAATTCCAACTCCTTCCAAAGTCTTGTTTTCTGTAAAGCTACAACCTGTAAGACCGATAACAGCTACCAAAATCAAAATTGTAAAAAGTTTCTTCATATTTTATCTCCTCTTTAGTTTAAAATTTCTGTCCAATTACATCCAAAGTCAGCTTTAAACTTTTCTGACATTTCCAAAAGATGTGCATCCGAAGCGTATTCAGAGTCAGCTAAATCTCGAATTTCGCAAGCTCTTTCATACATTGTTGCGGTTCTGTTTTCGATTTCAGATATATCGAAACTTTTCATAAGTTCCTCCATTTCCTCTTTACTGAACTCCCGGAATTGCTGATTTAGAGGTGTATTATGGCTTCCGTAAAGTTCCAAAAAGTTTTTCCTTTTTGCAGTTAACCGCATTTCGGGAGTAATATTGCTTGTACCGAACATTTTCTTAGCTGTTTCTGTATGAATATCCAAAATTACCACCTTGCGTACTTACAAACTTTTACTTGTAGATTTTCTACCTTCTACAAATTCCCAATCAATATCCTCAAATATCTTTTTTAATCCTACTTTAATTAAAGTAACTCCTTCAGTTAAAGATGGTTTTAACTGATGTAAGCCTAAATGGTATTTATTCTCCAATTCATTGTTTCGCCTACCAAGGACTTCCAAATTAATAACAAGGTCTTTGTATACTTTTTCTGTTTCTTCTGTTTTAGTTGATGCATTGTATCTTGCCATTAAAACAGAAATTGTATTCATAAGATCATCAAAACGGTTGTTTACATCTTTTATATTTTCTTCTTTCAAATCCTCAAAATGTTTGTCTGCCCACTTTATCAATTCTCTTGATTTATTGACTAATACCAACAAATCATCTCTTATACCCTCTTTCAAATTTTTACTGAATAAAATTGAAATTTCTGTTAATGTATCAATCAGCTCATCAAGAACTTGTAAAATATTTCTTTTCTTACTCATAAAGTTTTCCTCCTGTAAAGCTGACTGACGATGATTAGTCCGCATAATCTCCTATCTTTTTCCAGTTATCGGCAAAGTATTTTGCTTCCTTATCTATTTCGCAATTTTTGTAATGACAAAAATCATCAATATGACAATCGCTACAGCATGTTAGGTTTGGACAAACCCTATTTGCAATCTTAATTACATCATCTCCATAAATATTTACTAAAACGTTTAATAACAGAGTAAGCTGCCTATCTCCGTTGGTTTCGTCAACTTGCAGTAAGGAACATTCGTTACAGTTTTCGTTACAAAACCTTTTCATTTTTTACACTTCCTCTCTTTTCCAATCATCCTTGCTCATGCGAATAGCTTCTCCTAACTCTGTCAAAAGACCACTCATACCGGAGTTTGCTTTATCGTCTTTGTAGGTTGACCTAAAGTAAGAAGGATATTCGAACTCTTCAAAATCACATCTAACACCTTCTCTAACACGAATTTCATACGATTCAAGTGTTCGATCAATTCCAATAAGATCCCATTTAAGCTCAACTACAAGCTCGTACCCTTCTGAGATTTTTATATAAATAAAATCCTTAGCTTTGTTAATCCAGAATGTTTTATCTTTTGCTTTATTGTAATTTTCTTCAATTTTTGTTTGAAGGAAATACCACTCGTGAAAAACTTGATTTTCTTCATCCCATTCTTTCATTGGAGTGTGTTCCAAAAAGTTTGCAATTCCGTTTATTATTCTTTCAACTTTGCTTGTTGCTTTATAAAACACTTTTATGCTCCTTTGTACTCAATTCCGTTTAAGTTAAATTGCTTGTTAAGGGATGTTTCGTTACCTACTGCAAGACCTTTTGCATATGCAACTCCATCGTTTACTCTTCCAGCACTCCAGTCTAAACTACCAACATTACTGAATTCATTTTTAATCCAATTTGTTACTTCATCAACCGGTACCAAACCCCATTTATCTGTTTTTGGAGCCTCTGCTTTTAAGAGGTTTACTTTTCTGACAATTGAATTACTTACTCCAACGCAGTAAGCTCTTCTTGTAGAAGGTGTATCTCCTACAGATCTAGACTCTTTTAAAGTTTTATTGTGAATCCAATCGTACATTAACTTTGTTGTAATACGATTGCTTTCTCTTCCAACAATTGCAAGAGAGCATTTTTTGTAGTACCTACTTTTGTAGGATGTTCGGATAATTTGGCAATCAAACATTTTTGCAATTGCATTCAAAAGAGAAACTTCCCACTTTCGGTATTGCTTTTCTTCTTCATCAAGCTTTCCTTTTCCTAGCTTTCCGAGTGTTTCGTCTTTTGAATGAACCTGAATGTCTTCCATTGAGATATCATTTTGGCTCATTAAATCATATGCCATTTTTAAAGCAGTGTCAGCTTCACCCTCGTAATTCGAATTACTAAGAGCTAAAAGTTTTTCTATTTTGCTTAAAAGTTTTTCGTTCATTTTACTTGTCCTCCAAGCTTGCAGCTTTCTTAATCAATCTCTTCCACTGCTTAAGAGAGTACTGAATGAGATTGTTTGCTTCTTCTGTACCGTAAGCAACTGCTCCCTGATCGCTGTAGATTTCCCAAACGTTACCTTTGTTTTCGTCATAGATAAAAGATGAGCGAATATATGGATTGTGATTTACCATGTCTTTGTTATAATCGAGTGTATTGTACCAAACGCCAATACCTTTCCTGTCATCGTTCATTTCGTCAATATGATTATTAAATACATCAGCCCAAGCTGCAAGGTCTTCTCTGTCTGTAATATCTGTTTCTACCTTGTTAAAGTGAATCATATTTTCGTACCTCGTTAAAATATAATTTACAGTTATAATATAGGCTTTGCAAGGAGAGAAAGTTCTAAAAAATAATGTTTAATTAATGGATTTTTAAAGAAGATTTGGTATCGGGCTGAAGCTTTTTATCGTTAACTTCAGCCCAATTTTTTGCTTTATTAAAAATACTCGCTCCATAAATCTTTAGAGCTCGAAATCATGTCAGCTAAATGAAGTAAATAAGCTTCATTGTATTTCATTTTTCTCTTTAAACCTTTTGTATAGTTGTGTTTAATTTGCTCTTTATTTGCAAAATTACAATTAAATCTTCCGTCATGCCATTTAATTAAATGACAGATAAATTTTATTTTTCTTTTGAAAGACCAAGTAGGTGAATATCCTATCCCTGTGCGTTGAGTTGACTCGATTGTTTGCTTAAGATACTCTTTAAACTTTTTAGCTTCAATGATTGGATGTTCAGAGTTTGTATAAGCATCGGAAAAATTAGAATACTTGCTCATGTCGTGAAGGATTGCTGCAGCGTATAGTTCATCCCATTTTAAGTTTGGATAGGCTCTTTCAAATACCTGAAGAATTTTTACAACATTTTTTGTATGTCGTCCGTTTCCACCTTCCCCATTTTGCCAACTTGGATGATATTTACCGGTTGAGCTTGTTGGATACTCCATTTTAAACTTTGGTTGATGTTCGATGTAACTTTCAACAAACTCTCTTAAATCTGTATCTTTGATTAGTTTAAGTTGATCTTCAAAATAAGGAGCTAAGGATGCGTTATGTCTCAATTTAGCTATATCTACATTACGTCTTAATGCTACAGGATCATAAAGCTTAGCTGCTTTACAAAGGAATTGAAGGCTTGATCCAGTGCTATTTTTAATAACTTTTCCTTTTGAATCTTTTACTACCGGAACAAGAACATTTTCAATGTTAATTTTATCTGTAGAACCTTCTAAACTAATCTGAAGAGCGTTTTCATCAGCTTCGTTTTTTAAAAGCTCTTTTAAATCTTTTACTGTTATACATTTGTAATGTTTAAGTAAAAAATTAATCTCTCCTAAGCTTTCACCTTTTTGTATTTTTTCCCTTCTTTGCTGTGAAAGGGTCTTTTTAGTCTTTGTCATTTCCAATCCCTCTGCTTGCTTTGCAGCTTTTGCTAACTCTGCTTTCTTGTCTTTAACATACTTTTGTGCCAAAACACCTACCATGTTTATTCTCCTAATTCTTTTTCTCTAAAAGCTTACTATACGAGCAAGTTGTCATTGCAAGATTACCTTCTGCGTTTATAAACAGTCTAGAATCTTTATGTATTTTATTATAGTTTTCAACTGCATTTGCTAAAGCTTCAGGAGTAAAGGTAACACAATTTTTATTAGGAGTATTTGCTTTTAGTAAAGCTATTTCATATTTTTCTTCTTTCATATGTTGCACTTCTATTTGTTTAAAACAATTTCAAATCTTTTGTAATTGGATCAACTTCGCTTGAATAGCAAGGACCGATAGCTAAACAAGTTACTGTAGGAACACTATCAAAGCAAGTATGACCATTATCTGTAATTTTACAAACGTTTAGACCAATATCAAGAGCCTTCTTTTCAACCTCTTCCAAGGCTTCCAAACTATCTACAGAAACAGTAATCTTTGTAAATTCTCCTGCTAGCCAATCTTTTGTTGCTTTATTTACCGTAGGAATGACATCGATTTCAAAATCGTGTAGGCGTTCCACAAAGCTGTCTCTGGTAAGTCTTTCCCCAAAGATTGCTTGAATTACAGCTCCAACAGCTGCATGACTCGCTTGACTACAGTATTTACCTTTAGGAACTTTCAAATCCTTTCTCATTACGATAACCATCTTTGGTTTATCCTCAGATTCATCTACTGGTACCTTCCAATCAGACTGCTCTTTAGGTTTTGAAAATAAATCTTTGAAAGCTTCTTTCATTCGCTCCTTTGAACCGTTTTCAATTTCATTCAATCCGAATACTTCATCACTCATATCGATAGCCCCTTGTAGCATATTTTTCTTCAACTTTAAAAGTCTTAGTTATCGTTTTCAGAATTTAATTTTCAAAAATAATCAAATAATCCTCTAGATTGTCGATCTCTTCCTTTGCTAAAGAATCTAGCTTCAATAAACTTGCGATATCGTCATCAACAATTAAAGTACCATTATTGTGGCTTTCGATTGTTTCTTTTACACTAGTAATTTTACCCCTAACATCCTCTAATTGCTTTATCATAAATTTTGCTTGATCTATTGCATCCTCTTTTTTCTGTTTTTCGATAAAGTCAATAAAAACTTGATACATCTTTGGAATAGCTGCAAATATCTTTTTTAGGAGCTCAACTGATTCAGGATTTATAATAGCTTCCTTTAGAGAGCTAGTGTAAACGGCCTCGTGTTTCTGAATCTCAGAAAGAGCAATTTTGTAAAGTTGTAGAACATTTTGATTATACTCGTTCCTCAAAGTCGTTACTGAAACCTCCAACAATAATATAGTGTCCCTTTTCTACGAAAGTTCTACTTTTTTCAGATCCTTTTCATTATCTTTAATGTAATTATATAAAGTTGTCCAAAAATGTTTAAAAGCTTTTTTAGATATTTCTTTACTTTTATAAACTTTGATAATCCCCTCAACATCTTAAAGTTTCTTTATCTAACTTTCCTAAAACGAAATTTATGAGATCGTCCAAATAATTTTCTATCAACTTGGTATCAACTCTATCATAAACTTCTGACAACCAATATCCAAATCCTTTTGAAGGAGGTAAGAATATGTTATGGTTTTCTTCAAAAAAAAAGTTTATTATTGTTGTAAACTCTCATTTTTACGATTCCTTTTCTTTGATAACATCTGCACTAGCTGCGTAGTCATAAAGTTGCTGTTTCCAAGCATCGAAATTTGTTTCTTCAACTTCTCCAAGGTCAATACATTCGTAAGCATAATCTTCAATTACTGAATTAAGATCCTCGATATCGTGGTCTTTAATTAACTCTTGAATAAAAATCTTATCGTTTTTACTAAGTAATTCAAAATTTTCGTTTAGCTTTTTCATTTTATAACTCCTTTAAAGTTTAATTAGTATTTGCAGGTAGCTTACATACTCATTATACTTTTTGTCTAGCAATCGTACCAGACTTGATGCGAGGTAAAAAAGTTCCGTAAGTAACATCCGCAATTGTTTTGGAATTCTTTCCGGTCAAGATTGGTGCATCTTTTTGTGCTAAACCGTGAGGAAAAATTTCTAAAGAAAAGTTTTTACATTCTGGATCTTTATTCCATTCAATTTCAAAAGCTTTTATAAAAGATTCATTATCTGGATGATAAATAATCTTTACAGTATTTAAGTAACGATTTTTAGCCCATTCTAAGATTTCATCTCTGAACTTTTTATAACCTTTAAAAGGTTCAACTTTTCTGCAACCGTTATTCATGATAAACTCCATCTATAGATATCTCTTTGTTTAAAGACATGTTGCACTCCTTTTCAAATCGTCCCATCTTTGAATCAAACACTCGCAATAGTTTGCTTTATAAAATTCTTCCGTTCCATTACAACAGTTATAAAGACCTAAACTAAAAGCGTCATTTACTTCGATTAAAGCAACTTCGCCAGTTGAGATTATCCCGAAATCTAAAGCACATGCTGAAGGTAATTTACTTGTTGCTTCAAAAGGAAGTTTTGTAATGAATTCGGCTACCTTAAGGTAATCATCTTGATTATAATCTTTTTTGAAAGATCCAAAAGTTAAAACTCTTCCTTCGCTTATCCGAAAACCTGACCATTCCTTTCTTAAGTAACATCTAAATTCTGAAACGAATACAACAGGTTCGCTACACCAAATATCTGTATCGTTTGATGCACCGTTACAGTTTGCTAAATCGTCAACAGTTTCTACAACAAAACCTGTAAACCTTTTCAACTTATCTTTTGGTTTAATGAAAATTGGATTCTTGAGAAAACCTTCTTCAAGTATTTCGCCTCTGATATGCCCAAGCTTCTCTTCCCAAATATTGCGATGCAAATAAGGTTTTAATTCTCCTGGATAATCGTTGTATGAATATTCAATTCCCAATTTTTTCATTGCATGAAACATTACATCGATGTCCCCAGAAATAAAATCATCGTTTGTAATTGAAAAATTATCTCGAAGAAAATGCTTTTTGTAAAAACCTTTATATTCACCTTCACCGAAATATTCTGCTAAAGCTTGCTCTTCTGGTTCGAATTTTCCTCTATCATTAAACTGTAAATAATTCACTTACAACTTTTCTCCTGTAAACTACACTTTTGGGTAGATTTTCTCATCTATAAATTCACCCCAATCAAAAATTGAATTTGGATAATGTTTATCTAACCAATGCACTACTTTTATTGTATCATGCTTTGCAAAGTAAACGCTAATCAAGTGCCAACAGTCCTTATTCAAATCATAACCTTCATGATAATAATGAATCAATTTAGCTACTAAAGACTTTCTATCAATATTTTGATACGAAACACAAAGATTGTCGGTTAAATAAATTGATTTTGACTTTAAAGATCTTTTACAATCTTTAGCATAAAGTTTATTTTTATTTACCCAATATGTCGCACCATCTAAAGAGATAAAAGCTGTTTTTGGTAAATTCTTAAAAGAACAAAACTTATTTATGTTTTTACAAATTCCATAAAACTTTACAAACGATTCAAAAGGAGTATGAGAGTCTAAAGTCCAAATATCAATCTCCTTGTTTGCAAAAGTATCATCAGGATGAGGAAGAATTTTAAAACCTCCAAAATTATTTTTTGTATATTTAATACAATACAGTTTCAAGAGCTTTTCTAAATCTTCTTTTGGAATATCTACAACAATGTCAAAATCCCTTGGACCGTTCAGGTCGGTATCTTTATCGATTACATATCTTACAAATCCACCTACAAAAGCATAATCATAATTATTCAAGTTAAATGTAGAAATCAAATCATTTAAGTATCTTTGATGGTAGCAATAATATTGTATACAATTTTTCAGTTTCCTTTTCTCAAACATTCCTTTTCTCCTCTTCCTTCCCTTTTCGAGCTCTGAATTCAGAGTATGCATCTTCTGTATAATAACCTTGCAACGAAGAGTAGAGTCCGTTTGATGTAAGATAATCGCGAATATCGTTATTTGGTATTTCACCTTTCAACCATTTTTCAGTCAAACTTTTATCCTCTTGCCATTTATCATTTTTTCTAAAAAAGATTTTTGGATCAAGGTCTCTTAAAGCAATATCATCTTCTACTGTGGAATACGTATCACACGAGTAGTGTTTTATGTTTAAATTTGTAACATCTACCCTTATAGCGTCTGATGCTCTACTACAACATCCGCTCCACTGTTTAGTAACAATTTGAGGCGCTATAAGGCGAAAATTACAAATAAACTCATCTGGACCTGTACGACCTGTTAAAATGTATCTATACTTTTTCATACTTCCACTTATATACGTCTGCGTAAGTTTTACCAACTTCACTTGGATCGTGATACAACCATCCACAATTTTTAGTATAGAAAACTTCTTTATTATCTTGATCGAGTACGGTAACTCCAACACCTTCTTTAGTAAAAGAAGGAAAATCTTTATCTTCTACATAGTGCCAATCTTCTTTTAGATTTTCTCTATTTTTATCTTTTAATTCCCCTTCGTAAGCGTTTCTGTATTCTGCACATCGAGGACAATACCATCTTTTATTCCAAGAATGATAAATCCAGTTTTTCGATTCTGCAGAATTTTTTAATGTTTTATAGCTTTGAAGTAAATTATGAGAATAAGTTTTAACCTTTTCTTCAAATTCTGCATTACAAAAATCGCAATTAATTTTAATAGTTATCATAAAAATTACACCGGTTTTGGGGTTAAAAACTCTTTAAACTTAGATTTCAACTCTTCCATATCGTAAGATGCACAAATGTAGTCCCAGCAGCAAGAGTTTTCGCTAGACCTTATACTAAGCTTTAATTTACCTTCACACAACTCATACAAATTACCTTTATTCAATTTTTCAGTGTCTGGAACACTTAATTCGTATTCCCTACTGAAAGGATCTTCTTTTAGTACAAACTTGATGAAAAAAGCAGCTTCATCGTAACCTAAAACGCTTATTTCTGTAATTTCAATTTTCAAGTCCAAAAGCTCTTCAATGTGACGTGTAAGACAATCAAAAAGGGTTTTTTCATCATACTTTTTACGTCCATCGAGTTTCTGATCTTTCATGGAAAGCCACTTTTGTGCACTTTTTACTGGATAAGTAAGGTGTAGCCATCTTCCTCTGAGTATATTTTTCATTGTTTTAATTTTATCGTTAAGAGCTAATTCAGCTAATTTTGCATATTTAGCAGCTTCTTTTGCCATATCTTCTGATAATTTACTAGCAGCTTCAATTTCAAGGAGCTTTTGCTGATCTTCAAGCTTTTGACGATATTCAAACCATTCTTCCATTTTTAAACCTCTTTTTTCATCAAGTCTTGTTGCTGCTTCAAAACGGTTAGATTAAAACCGCTTACATTGTCAGTCGGATAAATTGGAAGTGCAGCTAGATTGTAATAATTTTCCTTTTCAATGTCTTCTGTATCCAAAAGATTGTAAGCGTTTTGATTAGTGATTCCATTTTGGATTTTAATTGCTTTATTCAAATTACACTGAGCAATACTCAAAGTACGCTGGGCTAACTTTAAGTCTTTTTTAGCTTTCTTTGTTTGGACAGCTAAAGCTTTTCTTAAGGCTCTCAAATGCTCTATTGAATTTGCTAGCTTTTTCTGATTTTTCCAGTACTCTCCTGGCTGGTAACTCCAATAAGATTTTGGTCCGACATTAGACATATTTAGAGTCTCGACAAAAGCATTTACTGCTTCTTCATAACGCTTTCGATAATTTTCAGATGCTTTTCGAGCTTCAAAATACACATCCAAGTAATGATTGAAAACACAACTTCTTAAGATTTTCATTTTGACTACCTTGTTTCGATAATAATCCAATCATTATCTTCCGGAGTATGAATACATTCCATTCCATCATGATTTTCAATACGATACATCGGAGTATTTATTTCTGCTACAACTAGCTTTGAGCACCCGGTATTTGCTTTCTCTTTAAGCTCTTCAACAATACCTACTAAAATTGGATCGTGCCGAGGAGCATCTCTTATACAAAGATCCTCATCAGCTAGTGAATACTCGTCAACTACATCTCCGTAATCTTTTGTTACAAAATCAACGTTCCATTCAGGATGATGCTCTATATCTGTAACCTTTCTGTAATTGTTATTTTTATAGTCTTGGCTATAAACAAAAATCTCTTTACCAAGTTTACGCTCCCAATAAAGTTTTTCTGCTTTTGTAGAGAGACCAAAACCACCATAGCATCTGTTTAGTACAACCTTATACATGTTAAGAATATAGGAATCCTGGGAATTTAATTTTCCTAAAAAACTATTGCCAATAGCAGTAAATACACTTATGAGGACAAACTTTCTTAATTGGAATTAACTCTTTCTTTAAAGCTAAGCAAGCGCAAGCAGGTCTTTGTATACCTTTTTCAACTTCTTTTTTTAAATCAATGTTTAACGTGTCTAAATCTAATTTAGAAATACAACCAAAACATTCAAGTCCCGGTTCACCGCAAACCTCAACTTTTCTTCCGACAATTTTTTCAATCAAATCTAAATATTGCTTTCTGCTTTCTAAAGGTAAGTGAAGATCATCTCCGTAATATTTTTTCAAATGCTCTTTTATTAAAGGATATTTATCTAGTCTTTCCCAAACGTGCTTATACATATCTAAAAAAGATACTCTAATCCTTAAATTGTTTGCAGATCCAAACATTAAAACTTTATGTACATTTTTATAGTATTTTGAACCATCAAATTCGTTTAACACATTGCAATTAAAAAGAGGAGGACAAATTGGATCACATCTTAATACAATATGCTTCTTTTGATAATCGTTTAGATTTCTTATTGAATCTAAAACTTTATCTACAGAAGGAGTATTTGGCTCAAAAACAGATCCACTTAGACCTGTACATGTAACGTGGAAAATAATGTTAGAAGGATACACATTTAATAAATTGTTGTGCAACCTTGGAAAATCTTTTGAAATTAAAATTGTTGGTTTATTTGTAGCCCATTTGACCCAATCACTACAAAATACAGGGTCATATCCTTCTGTTATACCTATCAAACTTTTTTCCTCGTTTTTACAATACTTTGATTTGACAACATCTTTCTGTATGTTCACTTAACAAAACTAGCAAATCGTCAGTATTGTTTGGACTTTCAAAATCCTCACCATCCATTCCATCGATAGTGTCTAGTCTCAATCTTACATTCCAAAGACCTTCAATTTTAGAATCCTCAACACAAACCTTCCACTTAATCCAACCATTTTCGAAATTGTATATTTTCATAAAATACGAGCTTGTTGGAGTTTCTGTAGTGACTCTTCTTCCATCTGCTAAAGTTTCTACTTTAGTATCGTAGATAAACTTCTCTTTATAACCAAACTTTTTCAGCTCTTTTAATTCCATTTTATTAAATCTCCTTTGTTACTGTAAATTAGATGCAATATCTCTCCTTTCCAAATGACCTTCTGCCAAAGTTTCTACTTTGTAAATTGACCACCAAATTTCATAATTTGGATTTCCTTTTATAAAAATATCTAGCATTTCTCTTGCTTCTTTTTCTGATAAGTAAGTTTGCTCCCAGTCTCCGCTGTTTCCAAGAGGATTAAAATCTTCGTCAAACCAACCTACAGATAGTTTCCAAACAGTCTTTGAAGTTTCGGGTTTTATCTTTTTACAAAAACTTTTACAATCTTTACAATCGCTTGCAATTTTATCTTTTAAGTTACACCAGTTTTGATAAACATTGTGCTCCGGAATTGCGTTTATTTGTCCATGTCTACAATCGAAGAAAGGATCTTTTTCCATTTCTATAACCTTGTATTCTTCTTCCTTTGCATTTGTTGTAACTTCTTCCATTTTACTCTCCAATAATTTCTACTTCATTTGTTTTTGTATCAATAATTGCACAAACTTTGTTTTCTGGATGATCAATAAAAACGTATTTACGATCTAAATTTCTTGGGCAATCATCTAATTTTTGTTGCAGTTGTAAAAGGATCAGTTCCTTATCATACCAGTCTCGAGCATTTACAACTCTTCCTTCCAGTCTCCAATAATCCATGTATTCTTTATCACTTAAATCCAAAACAGTATGTCCAACACATTGATTGTATCCTTCAAGGCCTGCTTTAAGCAAAGCAGGTGGACGAACCCACATACAACCTTCGTGTTCATCATCTCCGTAAGGATCGTAACTGTTATGATTAAAGTATTTAAGGTTTTTATCACGAAAATGTCTGTTTACATCATCTAAAGTCCAATATTGATTTTCTCCATCAATTGGCTCTTTTGCAAAATTTCCTCCTAACGGAAAATCTAACCACTGTTGAGTAATACCTGCGTGAGAAAAAATCCAATTATCAACAACTTTAATTGCTTGAAATTCATTCCAATGTTCGCAGAGGAACTCTTGAATGTCTTGAGAAACAAAAACTTGATGTCCGCTACATCTTAATCCACCATAATTGTACATATAAGAAAGGTCGTGATTTCCGAAAAGTGTAAAACAAACTTCTTTTTCTTTATTTAATTCTTTTTTCCAGTCTAAAATTGCTTTTAATTGCTCTTGCTGCTGTATCCAACTGTTACCTTCTACATGACTATCTACATAATCTCCTACAAAAATTACAAAATCAGGTTTATGTGCTTCATAAGCAACTTTTGCATTTTCAAGAACAATTTTATTACCGTGAACATCTGGTACTGCTAATACTCTACTCATATATAAGAATATAGTATGTAGAAACCTAAAAATTCTATTTAAAATCTTTTTTTTAAAAGAATATCTTTAAAAAGTTTTCTATAATATTTTTACGAAAAAATTAACAAGGATGGAGAAAAGATATATGAATTTTAAATTCAACATCGATCTTGAAAAGATTAACGAAGTTAACGGATCCAAAGGAGAAGCTCTTTTCAGGTATCTTAAGATGACCTCGAAAAACAAAACACCAATAATCATTGAAGGTACTAAAGAAGATGCATATTGGAATTGCGACATTTACGAATGCTCTATACCTGCAAGTCATTTTACAGCTATTAAAATTCCTGCAGTAGGAGATACAAATGCGAATGGTACAAAAATGTATGTACTTCTTGCAGAAAAGTTACTCGGGCAGTTTGTACCTGGTGCACAATTTATTTTTAAGGATTCAGAAGTAAACATTAAGCGAGATACTGCAAAGGTAAGAGACTCTTACAAGCAAACAACTGAACAGCTTAAAGAACAGCTTACAAACTTTTTGGAAGTTCTAGATACAGATATAAGTACTAGTAGCCTTAGCTTGGAAGTGAATAATGGAGCTGAAATTGTTAACATCTTGAAGGAAATTAGCTCAGCACCGGACGCTTCTATTTTTGTAAATCCTGACAGTATTACCTTGAGAAAGGACTCGGTATTCTTCAGAACAAAAAATCATGAAATCTTTAACACTTCAGGACCTGAACTTTACATCAATATGTATCTTGCAAATAAGATTTTGAACATGCTAGACTATTGCGAAAAGGTAAAAGCATATCAGACGGTAAATAATTTTGTTATAATAGGTTATGATGCAGAAGGTAAAGAAATTGTAAGAAATGTTTCTTCAATTTTCGAAGCTACTACAGAAAATCCTTCTGACGAAGACCTTGCTTCAATTACTCCAACAGATGAAGGTTCAAGTGTTGTTAACCTTGATTTGACAACTTTGCTCGAAGATGTTGGAAAGCACATGGACATGGTTACATCTTTTGTTCCAACAGCTGCAAAAAGCCTTGAAGTAAAGCTTTACAAAAACGGTGAAGGAATTTCATTTGGATTTGAAACAGGTATTGACAAAGCAGATAAGACAATTGTATGTATTAATACGGGTAACATCGCTGAAGAAGAACCTGTAAGCGATAACTTTACAGATTACAGTGTAGTCCTTCCAATCAATACTTTTAAGACTTTGATTAAAGATAATCAGAACTTGAAGATTGTATTTGATAATTCTGAGGATACAGCAATTTTGTTTGAATCTGGCGACTACAAAATCCTCAGTGGAAAGCTAATAGACTAACTTTAGTCTAGTTACTTAAAAAGTTTCCTTAAAAGTCTTACTCTCCTATAATAATATTGTTATTATTAGGAGAGTAAGGTTACTTATGATTATTGAATTACCAAAAGTCACACCGGAAGAATACGAAGAGTTTAGAAAAAAGTATTATACAAAACCCGGTATTACCCAGATGGAGCTTGACCTGAGAGAGTTTCAAAAGAAAATATTACTTGAGCAGGACTACTCGGTTTTTCCAGAATTCAAAAAGCAACTTTCAATATATGCAAAATCTATTTTACTAAAACTTATAAAAGGTACAAGCGATTATATGGAACCAACTGTAGTCGAAGAGCTTTCGGATCTTGCAGCTGAAAACTTTATAAAAAGGTACTTTAGAAGTGATGAGCCAATTGTTGGAGTATCGTTCGCAGGTATTTTAATTTATAAAGTAAAGGAAGTTCGGTCTATTTACTTAAGAACAAAAGGTCTTGAATCTGCACTTTCTTTAGATGTCGTTTACGGAGATGAGGATAGTGCAAACAGTAGTCTTTCTGTTGAAAGTAAACTGTCTTACAAGGACTATATAGATACAAAAGAGGATCCTGAAGAAGACTTTTTAGATTACAAAGAACAAATCTTAGAAAAAATCGAAAAAGAGTGTACTTTACTTAATCAAATACCGAACCAAAAAGGATTAAGTACTAAGTTTTTGCGGTATTTACTTTATATTTTACTTCTTCAAAGAGAAAAGAAAGACCGCAAGATTAACGTAATAGCAAGTCAAGCAGCTAAGCTTGTCGAATCCGATGAACAGGAGTTAGCAAAGTTGCTTCCAATACTTGAAAGTGCATTACTCGATATTCAAATATCCTAAAAAGAAAATCCTAACTCTGCTAGCTTCTTGGTAGCAGAGTCTTTTAATGTGTTTTTGTTTGCAACCCACTCTGTAGTTGGAGCAAATTCTATATCGTTTTGAAGTAGCATTGCAATACACTCTGCGCAAGTATCTGCAGCGTCTTTTGCGTTTACACCAATTTGACTTGTTTCCCAATCTAAGTCATCTGACTCGTTAATTATTTTACCATTAAAGTGATCTACTTTTGTAGAACCAGATTCACGCTTTACCCAGTGTATAGATCTTAAATTGTTTTTTAAGAAAATATTTTTACCTGCAAAGAAGCGCATATGTGTAATATAATCAATTAAAGCTGTATATGGTTCATTACTCTTATCTGCAGATATATATGTAATTGGTACACCTTTTCTCTTTAAAGCTTGCTTTGTAGTTTCAGATTGGAAATTATCGAAGTTGACCATACCAATGTTTATACCGCCAAGATCTATTAAATCTAAAATAAAACATTTAATTGCTTCAAGGTTTATTTTATTTCCTTTTGGAATTACTACAATTGTAAAATCTATAACACAAACATTCTTTACATCTCCACCTGCGGGATCTTTTACATACTCCCAGTGAGCCATTGAAATTGCGGTAGCATCTCCAGATGTAGATTGGTCAACTGCAATTACTCGTTTTGCATTTGGTTCACGATAAAAAATGTACTTACCGTTAAAATTGATAAAAAATTTATTGCATATTTGATTCCAAATTAAATGTTCCGGTTCAAGAGCTGCATCTGCTGTAATGGATGTATATATGTTTCTTAAATCATTGTCAAAAATGTTTTCAATCGTACTACCAGCTTGAAAAATACGGTCCGCAGAACCTGCAGGAATACCAGCCCAGTCTCGTAAAAATTCAACCGGGTTTTGAACTGCTAAAGATGTAAGTAAAGTAACACCAGATGTTTTAATGTCTTTTCTTGGACACCATACCATGTCTAATGGATCAAATAAGGATGCTTCTCCCTCAGTTAAACACGCTTTTGGAGGTTCAGATTTACCTCCTTTATAACATTGAAATGCTACATCCCAATTGTGTATCTCGTTTCCGTTCTTGTCAAAAAATTCTGGGAATTCATTCTTGAAGTAATCCCATTTTGCACCAAGTACACAGTACCATTTTGGATCATTTATAGCAGATTCCCATATCCACTTGTCAATTGGAGATTCCATAGAAAATGGAGAAGAGTCAATTACGTATCTACCTAAAAAGTGTCCGTTCATACGTGAGTCAACACGCTGCGTAGCCTTGTCAAAAAATCGCTTGATGTTTTCTTTTGTCCAACCATTTTGTTCCCACCAAGCTAACTCTGTCATAGCTGCATAAATAATAGTATTGTGAGTAACGATTTCGTTATCTGTAATATAAAGCTCGTCTTTTGCATCAACTTTAATACATTGACACTCTTCCTCGCCAACATATTTTATAGATTTTATCTTCATATAAATATTTAGTTTGTTAATTGATTTCCAGGAAACGTATTCTATATTATATGTGTAATGCAAAACACAGAAGAATTAAACAATTGGCTTTCTCAATACCAAATAGCAGATGATTTAGCAGGTACAGAGCAAGAGTGCATGATCTGCGGAAACAAGTTTATTGTAAGAAAATCTGGTTTTCCTCCAAGATAAAGTATAAAGATAAGATTGTTGAAGTCCTAGAAAATAAAAGTCATTTAGGAGTTTCAAAAGAGTATGTTGTTTTTATTTCTTGACGCACTTTTTAAATTTTTATATTGCTGTTCGATTAAAATCATAAAGTGTAACTTCCAACTTATATGCGAATTGTCCGAATTTAGCTGCACTGTTTTTCAACACTAAACTCTATAACTCATATCTCTTCCATAGCTTTCGTAATTTTTCAAAAGGTTTTCACTTAAGTCGTATTTTTTAACAAAAGCTTGTAATTGTCTTTTACCAAAAAAGCATTTTACTTGCTTTTGTTTAGTTAAAAAATAACCTCTGCTCAAATAATCAAAACAGATTTCTTTTTCTTGTAATTTTTTGTATATTGCATCTTCAAACCTATCTCTTTTATACTTTTCTTTTAAAGGGTCGAACTTTATTGCAAAATCTAAATCCTTTTCTGTTAAGAAAAAACCTTCACTTTGTATATAATCCTTTCCTAATTCAAAAGAGTCTTGACCTCTTTCTTTTGCCTTTACAACTACATCTATTAAAGAATTCCTTTCAGCATTGTACTCCTCTGTAAAATCTCTATAATTAAAATAATTTTTATATTCTACGATCTCTCTCAGTTTTAATTTTGCGATATCAAAAATTCCAATCACAGGAGCTGTTGGTATTCTTTTTCCTTTCTCAACCTTAAAAATCTCTTTATACTCTTTTGCACATTTGTAGTTGAAAAATCCGTCAAAATTACAAGCTTTAATTGCTTTTATAAAAAGGCCATTGTTAA